>CETG01121356.1_pt1 | contig 62224 bp, 63 predicted proteins | sample 361471 | NCBI WGS metagenome assembly CETG01 (sample SAMEA2622696, study PRJEB7988) | marine metagenome | isolation source: saline water (ENVO:00002010), including | reverse complement strand
GTTGTCATGAGTTCGTAAGGTATGCCTTAAAAAAAGGCGTGTAAAAAAAGCAGACATAATCTGCTCCTAAGACTTTAATCCAAAATGAGAAAAAATGTGTAAAAAAATATCTAAATAATTAATAAATTACCAATTTATACATCAAAGGGGTGGCAATGATTTAATATTTGCTTAATATTCTCATGATTGAAATTGGTCCTGCTCGAATGGTTATTAAATGGAGAAAGATCTAAAGAGGTTATCCCCTTATCTTCAGCAAGAAGCAGGAGACTGGAATTAGAGGCAATTGGCGCAACAATTTATTGGACGAAAAGATTATAAAAAATTTAATTTCGTAAGTTTATTAAACGACAGACAAGAAATAAAGATAAATAATAATTATGATTTACATAATTTTTTTAAATATATAGATATATTTTAAATCGCTCACTTTTGACTTTATTTTAAAAAACTTTCAATCCATTTCTTTGAGCATTTAATAATCTCTTTTTTTGTGAAACTCATAGCAATGTTTTTTTCTTTATATGCCGCTTCACCAATAAAAACAGGATATGTTGAATCAATACCTTCATATACATATGTATCACCACACATATTCTGAAATAATGGCGCCCCTGGTTTTATTAAGCACCAATCTTTATTCATTCTCTGTGGATGAATTAAAGCATTGATTTGTGATCCTTCATCTCGGGGGTAATCAATACTATATTGATGAACAAACGTAGTAACTTCCAAAGGTAACTTAATTTTTGAAATTTTAAAGTCTCCAAAAAAATCTCTAAGAAAATTTAGAATAACTAAAAATCTCTCAACTATTTCAGGATCATAATGATTCTGAGCAACTGGTCCAATTTCTATTACCAAACCGGAAGGCCATGATTCCACCAAAAAACCAGTTTGGTTATCATCTTTCTCATGTAAATAGATTGGCAAACCAAACTTATTTTGCAAAACCGCTGCTAAACAAAAATCCTTTTGACGTCTTCCATACATAACAATACTAGTACCCATACATGAAGTAGTTGTATGCAAATCAATGGCAATATTACAGGGATATTTACCATTAACACCAAAATTTTTTAACAAAAAATCTGCTCTCCTTATTTCATTAAAATATTTATTAAAAGTAGTTCTTCTCACGTTAAAGGATCTATTTAAATCAACATCAATATATCTAAGGCCTTTTTCACATGCTTCTGGATTGCCTAGAATAAATTTAAGATTACTATCATTATCAGTATTGTTAAAATTGATTGATTTTTTAAATTTTTCTACAGCCCAAATGGGATTAATTTCATTCCCATGTGTACCTGAAACTATAAGTAAGTTTTTATCGGTCATTTTTAGATCCCAAATTAATTTATTCAATGAAACCAAATAAGTATCTGGTTTACGCAGCCAAAAATTTCTGGCTTTGGTTTTGGAAAAAGTTAATGGATGGATTTGCGCCCTCTGATAAAGATGGTAACTATAAAAGGCCACAAGGATTAGCTATTAATAATAATTTCAAGATTAAATTTAATAATAATGAGACTTTATATTTACTTGTAAGCAGTACTTGTCCATGGTGTCATAGGGCACTTATAGTTTCTAAACTAAAAAAATCATCGAAAATAAAAAAAATATTCTTAAAGCCAAATTTCCAAAATGGTGAATGGAAATTTAATGATAATTTTTATGGGAGTAAAACACTAACTGATATTTACAATAAATTAAGCAAGGAAAAAGTTTTGAGACCCACAGTTCCAATACTTTTAAAAGAAACCAACAAAAAATTAGAAGTAGTATCAAATGAAAGTAGTGAAATTATAGAAATTTTAAATTCAAAAGATAGGCAAGAAAAAGAAGAATTAATTGAATTGTGCTGCGAAAAACAAGTTCTAAATAATATTCATAATGAAATAAACAATGGTGTTTATAAATGTGGATTTGCAAGAAATCAAGAGAGCTATATAAACGCAAGCAATAAACTCTTCAAAAACTTAAAGGAAATTGATCAACTTATTCACAAATCAGATGGACCATGGATTTTTGGCAACAAAATAACTTATGCAGATATCTATTTGTTTCCGACTTTGATTAGGTGGGAGTTAGTTTATAGCAAACTTTTCAAATGTACTGAAAAAGAACTTTCTGAATTCAAAAACATTTTGGAGTGGAGATATGAATTTTTTCATTTAGAAGGAATTCAAGAGACGTGTTATGAAAGCGATTGGATAGAGGATTACTATAAAGGTCTATTCCCTTTAAATCCGAACCAAATCGTACCATTGCAGGCAAAATTAAAAGAGATTTTAAATAGAACATATAATTAATTTTTTTTTAAATTTTTATTAATTTATCGATTAATCATTATTTCAACTTATAAGGGGTGCAATTTATTAATTAATTCACTATTGTATGTTTATCTATTCAAAAATAGGAAGTTGGCTAATGAAATCCATTGACGAACACATCCAAAAAGATCAATCAGAAATTGAATCTGCTAAAGCAGAAGGGAATTTACCAAAAGTTAGGCATCTCACTGAAGAATTAAAAGAATTAGAAGAGTATAAGGATCATCATCCAGACGACAAACATGATCCAAGCGCACTTGAGTTATTCTGTGATGCAAATCCTGATGAACCAGAATGCTTAGTATATGACGATTAAATCATTTGTCTCAATTTTAAATAATAAAAAAATGGGTTTTTAACCCATTTTTTTTTAATAGTCCATATTGTAATCAGAAGGACTACCAGTTAAAGAGCAAACAACAGACTCCTCATTTTTCATTTCTTTAATTTGTACAATAGGTCTTCCCATTTTTTTAAGTACTTCAATATCTTGAATAGTTTGACATCTAGCAATCACTCTTCCCTTTTCGTCAAAACAACTATAAAAATTCATAACTTTTATTTATGCATTACTTAATTTATGACGAAATTTCAAGTTGAAATCAAGTAATCATTTTTACAAAATTTTGAATTCTTATTTCTATACTTTTTCCCAAACTTCAGAAAGAAGTGGGGAGAGTCCTTTTCGTAAAGATGAAGAAATAACAAAAACTTTCTTTTTAGATAAATTTTCTAACTTTTTTGTGATTGTTTTCAAATAATCCTCTGCAACAAGCTCGATTTTTGTGAGTACTACAATTCTCTTTTTCTCAATTAAGCCATTACCATATTTACCTAGTTCATCTTCGATAACTGTAAAGTCATATATTGGATCTTCAGAAGAAATATCAATTAAGTGAATTAATATTTTTGTTCTTTCAATATGTCTTAAAAAATCATAACCCAATCCAACCCCTTCTGCTGCTCCTGAAATTAACCCTGGAATATCGGCAAATAGACATCCATTACCATCTGGTTTTCTTACTACTCCAAGATTTGGTATCAAAGTTGTAAATGGATAATTTGCTATTTTTGGGCTTGCTGATGAAATGACTGAAATCAATGAACTTTTCCCTGCGTTAGGAAGTCCTATAATACCCACTTCAGCGATTAATTTTAATTCCAATTTAATTTCCCAAATCTCACCATCTCGTCCAGCAATAAAGAACTCAGGAGCTCTATTTTGATTACTTAAAAAATGAGAGTTTCCTAAACCTCCTCTACCTCCTCTGGCTACGATAACTGTTTCTCTATTTTTTATTAAATCGCCGAGTATTACACCTGTATTTAAATCTTTTATCTCAGTTCCACAGGGAACCTTAACAATCTTATCTTCACCTGAAGCTCCGCTTCTCTTGTTAGGGCCCCCTTTCGCGCCATCCTTTGCCACAATCTCTTTATTAAACTTAAAGTCAAGAAGCGTTTGGAGATTATTATCAGCCTCAAATATTACTGATCCACCTTTTCCTCCGTTCCCTCCCGAAGGGCCTCCAGCAGGCACAAACTTCTCTCTTCGAAAAGATACTATCCCATCTCCTCCCTTACCAGCTTTTACAACTACTTTTGCTTGATCTATAAAATGCACTGTATTTATATGAAATTGAGATGTTTTTCTAAATTGATTTTATTTTACTTTATCCAAACAATACTACAACCAGGTCCACCCTCCGAAGAAGAAGCATCTTCGATTTTTTCAATAAAATCAAGTTTCATTAGCCATGACTTTATACTTTTTTTAAGTTTACCAGTGCCTATTCCATGAATGATCCATAAAGGACCGTGAAATCTCCTAATTTTTTCTTCAATTACAATTTCCGCTTCATGAACTCTTAACCCTCTTACATCTATTGTATTTTTGGAAGTTCTTATAGTTGAATAAGAATAATTATCTTTTGCGGTATTTATATGAATGTTTGATTTAGGAATATTAGGCTTCTCACCATTAATACCTTCGAGATCAGAGATCGGTAAAATACTATTAAAAGAGCCACAATTAATTTTAAAAGATTGACTTTTCTCGTCTAGAGCTATAACTTTTCCTTGAGTATTTAAACTTTTTATTATTATCATTTCTCCTAGCTGGGGTTGCCATGATTCATTTACATCTATAGTTTTTTCCTCCGAAAAGAATTCATTCTCAATTTCTTTAATCCTTAGTCCTATTGTTCTAGAATCTTCACCACTTGCATTTTTATTTCTAAGTTTTTCTATTAATTTAATAACCTCCAATTTAGCTTTTTTAATAGTTTTTGAAAGCTTCTCTTTTTCTCTAGCCTGAAATTCTAACGCTTTTGATTTTTGCAAGTGATAATTCTGATTTAATTCATCATATAGAATTTCAGTTCTTGCTATTAATGCCGCCGCCTTCTCAGCCGCATATTGCTGTTTTTCTCTTTGTTCTTCCAACCCCTTGATCACATTATTAATATTTTCAGTTTTTTTTGGTTTTAAATATTTAATGGCACTATTTATTATGGATTGATTTAAACCAATTTTTTTTGCTATTGAAAATGCATTACTTCTTCCAGGGATTCCCCAATTTAATGAATAAGTTGGTTTTAAAGAGTCTTCATCAAAGCTGACAGAAACATTTTCAAATCTATTATCTTTATATTTTAAGGCTTTTAACTCTCCATAATGAGTAGTTGCAATTGTCATATCAGATTTATTTGCAAATTCTTGTAGTAGAGAAAGCGCTAATGCCGAACCTTCTTCAGGATCAGTCCCTGAACCAATTTCATCTAATAACACCATAGACAAACCTTTTTTATTTTCTAAAACATTTAAAATATTTTTAATCCTTATCATGTGTCCGCTAAAAGTAGACAAATTACCTTCTAATGATTGATCATCTCCAATATCAGCAAATACAAAAGAAAAGAAAGGCATAATTGGAATTTTATTAGATGGTATATACAACCCTATTTTGGACATTAATATAGCTATTCCTAAACCTTTTAAAGCAGCTGTTTTCCCTCCAGTATTAGGACCAGTAATTGAAACAACCTTAACATCCTTATTAATTAAAAAATCTATTGATTTCAAATTAATTGAATTATTATATTTGCTTTCCCAAATTAATAAAGGATGTCTAAACCCAGTTATATTTATCGCTAAATTCTGTTCGAATTTAGGGGGCTTACCTTTAATCCAATTCGAGTATCTTGAACGAGTTAGTGCATTTTCAATCTGTAACAACAGATTAGAATTCAAGGAGAGAGTTGCTGCGTTCGATCTAATAATACTTGACCATTCTTTTAGTAATTTGTATTCTTCGCTAGCAATTCTTGCATTAACAGAGGCAATTTGATTGCCCTTAGAAATTACAGCATCTGGTTCAATAAAAATAGTATTACCAGATGATGAAGAGTCATGAATAATTCCTTTAACTTTGTTTATATAATTTACTTTGATATGCAAAACGGGTCTTCCATATCTATCACCAATGATTGTATCTTGAAGAAAAATACTATTCTTTTGAATATATGACTCTAAAGTTGCTCGTCTTTCAGCTTTTATAGACTTTAATTTATTTCTTAGCTCATAAAGCCTTTCACTTGCTCTATCAGAAATTCTTCCATTATTTTCTATACCTCTTTTTAAAATTTTCTCAAGCTGATTATGATCAACTATTTTATTTACAATTGATGAAAGTATAGGTCGAATATCATCATTAATTATGACCTTTTTAATCCTAATAGAAGCAGCAATAGTTTCTGCTATTTGAAGTAACTCAATAGCATTTAAAATACCACCTTTAGAACATATTTTGATATTTTCTTTGATATCAAATATTCCTTTAAAATCCAACTTAGTATCATTTTCTTTTTCCAAATTATTAATTTCGATAGTTTCTTTTAATAATCTTTCAGTTACATCAAAATTTCTTGGGATTTCTATATCTAAAATGCCTCTTTTCCCCATTGGAGTTGAAGCAAAAGAGGATAATTGCTTTTTTAAAGAATTCCACTCTAAAAGCTCTTCAGATTCATTTGCTAAAAAGTCATTTAAATTATTATTTGCAGTGTTATTTATACTTGACATTACCAATATTAATTAAATATTTGATTGAATACCGCCTTGAGGAACATACAGCATTTCTAACCAATTACCTTCTGTATCTTGCATATAAAAAGAAGCTGTACCATCCCGATGATCATGAATACATCCAACTTTAATTCCAGAATTTTTAAGGTCCTTATGTATTTTTTCTACTTCTTTTTTATCTTCAAAATGAAAAGCAATATGAGGACCAGCAGCTTTATAGTTAGGACCTAAAAGTGCTAAACCGTCTTTCGAGATACCCGCTTCCAAATAACACCAATCTTCATCGTCCCAAATTAGCTTCATTCCTAAATTCAAGTAAAAAGACTTTGATCTTTTTAAATCTTTAACTCTTAATGCAGTGTGTCCTATTCTTTCGACACCTTTTGAGGTCTCTAATTTCACAACTAGTACAGTAATGATTTAATTTAAGAATAAACAATAAAATCATATTTAATGAGTTTTTAGTAATCTTTAAGCCAACTTGCTGCATCGCAGGCATGATATGTAAGTATTAGGCTTGAACCAGCTCTTTTAAAACAAAGTAATGTTTCTAAGACTACATCCTTTTCATCTATCCAGCCTTTTTGAGAGGCTGCTTTTACCATCGAATACTCTCCACTAACGTTATAAGCGGCTATTGGCCTATTTGAGAAAGTATTTAATCTATGAATAATATCCAAATAAGCCAATCCAGGTTTTACCATTAAAATATCTGCACCCTCAAATTGATCTAGCGCAGATTCAACATAAGCCTCTTTTGCATTTGCAGGGTTCATTTGGTAAGTTGATTTATCTTTAGGGATGATTTTATTATTATTGATTCTTGGAGCAGAATCTAAAGCTGTCCTGAATGGGCCATAATAAGCAGAAGAATATTTTGCTGTATAACTAATAATTCCTACATCACTAAAACCCTCTTTATCAAGTGCTTGCCTAATAGCACCTACTCTTCCATCCATCATATCGCTCGGTCCAATAAAATCGGCTCCTGCTCTTGCTTGTGTTAATGCTTGCTTCTTTAAAATCTCAATAGTTTCGTCGTTAAGTATATTCCCATTCTCATTAACTAATCCATCATGTCCATCACAAGAGTATGGATCTAATGCAACGTCAGTCATAATAGTCATCTGAGGGATTTCACTTTTTAATTTCCGAATTACTTTTGGAATTAAACCTGCTTCATTGAAGCACTCCGCCCCATCTTCCGTTTTTAAAGAATCATCAATTTTAGGAAATAGCACTACACATCGTATTCCTAAATCCCAAGCTCTAAAAACCTCTTTTATTAATCCATTGAGATCCCATCTATATATTCCAGGCATGGCTACAATTTCTTCTTTATTTTCAGACTCATGCACAAATAATGGATAAATAAAATCTTTTGGTAGCAAAATATTTTCACTTACCAATTCTCTAATAGCTTCAGTTCTCCTCAGCCTTCTTGGTCTAATAAATGAATTCATCTTCAAATATAAAAAGTATGTAGTGAAATAAATATTTTTCAGATTCACCTGAAAAAATTTAATAATCAATTTTATAATTTACATAAATTATTCCTCAAAAAACTTAATTTTTGAGGAATATTAACTTTAAAGAGATTTTGGATTATTGATATTGAAATATTTTGCAGAAATTTACTTTTTCAACAAAATGTGTTCAAAAAGAGATAATATTTTTTTAAATAAATAGATTTATCGTAATTAAAGGAGATTTTCTTTGAGCATAATCAATGGATTCCATCTTAAAAATATCCGAGGAGATATATTAGGTGGACTAACAGCTGCAGTTGTAGCACTGCCTCTTGCATTAGCCTTTGGAAACGCAGCACTAGGTCCAGGTGGAGCCATTTATGGACTATATGGAGCAGTTGTAGTAGGTTTTTTAGCTGCACTATTTGGTGGTACGCCTGCTCAAGTGAGTGGTCCAACAGGTCCGATGAGTGTTACTGTCGCAGGGGTGGTTGCAGGTTTAGCAGCAGTTGGAGTACCTAGAGATCTTTCCGCAGGGCAAATTTTGCCTTTAGTTATGGCTGCTGTTGTTATTGGTGGACTTTTTCAAATTTTATTTGGTTTATTAAAGCTTGGTAAATACATAACACTAGTCCCATATTCAGTAGTGTCTGGATTTATGTCAGGTATCGGTGTCATAATAATCGCTCTCCAAATTGGACCTTTGCTAGGAATACAATCAAGAGGAGGAGTAATAGAATCTTTAACCAAGGTTTTCTCAAACTTTGAACCAAATGGAGCTGCGATAGGTGTAGCTATAATGACTTTAGGGATTGTATTTCTAACACCAAGAAAGATAAGTCAATGGGTTCCTTCTCCATTGCTAGCATTACTTATAGTTACACCGCTTTCTATACTATTATTTGGGGATGGAGCTATTGATCGTATTGGTGATATTCCAAGAGGAGTTCCTTCACTAAGTTTACCAAGTTTCAATAAATATCTTCCAATTATTTTCAAGGCCGGTCTTGTACTTGCGGTTCTTGGAGCGATTGACTCATTACTCACATCTTTAGTAGCTGATAATATCTCACAAACCAAACATAATTCAGATCGAGAATTAATTGGTCAAGGGATTGGTAATGCGATAGCTGGTTTATTTTCAGGTCTTCCAGGAGCTGGTGCAACCATGAGAACGGTCATAAACGTTAAATCAGGAGGTTCCACTCCAATTTCAGGGATGGTCCACTCAATTGTATTATTAATTGTTCTTGTAGGAGCAGGACCATTAGCCGAAAAAATTCCTACAGCTTTATTAGCAGGAATTTTGATTAAGGTAGGTTTAGATATTATCGATTGGGGTTTCCTTAGAAGAGCACATAAACTCTCATTAAAAACTGCTGCCGTAATGTACGGTGTACTTTTAATGACTGTTTTTTGGGACTTAATCTGGGCAGTATTAGTTGGGGTCTTCATTGCGAATATGTTAACGATCGATTCAATAACAGAAAGTCAACTAGAAGGCATGGAAGTTGATAATCCCCTAAATAAAGAAAATCAACAAGATAATAATTTATTACCTGCAGACGAGAAAGAGCTCTTGGAAAAGTGCTCTGGCGATGTAATGTTATTTAGATTAAGAGGTCCATTAAGTTTTGGAGCAGCAAAGGGAATATCTGAAAGGATGGTACTAGTAAGAAATTATAAGATTTTAATTTTAGATATTACAGATGTACCTAGAGTTGGAGTTACCGCATCCCTTGCAATTGAAGATATGATGCAAGAAGCAAGGAATAATTCTCGAAAAGCCTTTGTCGCTGGAGCTAATGAAAAAGTCAAAGAAAGATTATCAAAATTTGGCGTTGACGGCATTATTGGATCAAGAAAAGAAGCTTTAGAAAGAGCTTTAAATGAATTGAAAGATTAAAATTCATGGAGTTAAATCTCTTACTTCAAAATATATTTGCACCAACTGTACTTTTCTTTTTTATTGGAGTCCTTGCAGTTTGGTTTAAATCTGATTTAGAAATTCCTGCACCCTTACCAAAATTATTCTCACTCTATTTACTTCTTGCAATTGGCTTTAAAGGTGGAATTGGTATTCAAGAAAGTGGTGTTTTAAACAATCAAGTATTTCTAACTTTATGTTCAGCAATACTAATGTCATTAGTCATTCCTCTAATCGGATTTGCAGTTTTAAGATTAAAATTTAATGTTTTCAACTCAGCTGCTATTGCGGCTGCTTATGGTTCAATCAGTGCAGTTACTTTTATATCTGCTGAAAGTTTTTTAGCTTCCCAAAAAATACCATCTGACGGCTTTATGATTGGAGCATTAGCATTAATGGAATCGCCTGCAATATTAGTAGGCTTACTATTAGTAAAATTTGCAGGCCCAAGAGATCGTCCAGGATCAAGGAAATTACATATAAGATCTATATTGCATGAATCCTTCTTAAATGGTTCTGTCTACCTCCTACTTGGTAGCTTAATAATTGGTTTTTTAACATCTTCTACGAGTACTTTGGCTATTGAAAAGATGGAGCCGTTTACACATTCACTATTTTACGGCGTAGAGTGCTTTTTTTTGCTAGATATGGGTATGGTAGCTGCACAAAGATTACCTAGTCTGAAGAAGGCAGGATCATATTTGATATGTTTTGCTATTTTTATGCCAATTTTCAACGCTTTAATTGGAGTTTTCGTCGCAAGATCTTTAACTCTAAGCTCTGGCAATGCTCTATTATTTGTGGTTTTATGTGCAAGTGCATCTTATTTAGCCGTTCCTGCCGCTATGAGAATGACTGTTCCTGAGGCTCGTTCAAGTTATTACATTTCAACAACTTTAGGCCTTACATTTCCTTTTAATATAGTTTTTGGCATACCGCTCTATATGAGTCTAGTAAATAAAGTAATTCCTAACTACCCACTTTAAAAATGAAAAGATTAGATTTAATTTTTAGTGAAAGAGAACTAGATGCAATCCTAAATACTTTAGAAAAAGCAAATGTTCCAGGATATACAGTAATGAAACATGCCACAGGTAGAGGACCAGAAAGAATTGTTACTGAAGATATGGAGTTCACAGGTCTTGGAGCTAATGCTCATGTAATTGTCTTTTGCGAAGAAGAGATAATCAATAGGATGAGAGAGGATATTAGATCTGTACTAAGTTATTACGGAGGGGTTGCATATATTTCTGAAGCAATACCATTATAAAAGCATCCATCCAGGTTAAGAATGAATCCAATCAACCCTTATATTTTTTCTACTATTTAGATATCTATCAATAGACATAGCGGCAATACATCCATCAGAAGCTGCCACAACAGCTTGTTTAAATGGAGTATTTCTTATATCGCCAATAGCCCAAACTCCATCAGAATTGGTTGACATGAAATCATCTACAATAACTCCTCCGTCTTCTTTTAAGGCAATCTGATCTCCTAAGAAATCAGTAATGGGCTTCGAACCACTCATATATACGAATACTCCTTCAAGAGAAAGGGTTACTTGTTTATCTTCTTCTTTATTTTTTATAGTAATTCCATTTACACCATTTTCATTTCCAGAAATTTCCAGCAACCTTGTTCTACTCCAATGTTTAATATTTGCTATCTCCATAAGTTCCATTGCTTCGATATTATCTGGTTTAGGATCACTAGATGTAATCCAGTGTACAGTAGATGCAAATTTAGTTAAAACTGTTGCTTCTTCTATAGCTTCTTTATTAACCCCAACAACAGCTACTTCTCTGTCTCGATAGAAAGCTCCATCACATGTCGCACAATAACTTACACCTCTACCAAGGAAATCAGACTCTCCTTTAAATGATGCTGGTCTTCCCATGGCACCACTCGCTAGGACAAGAGCCTTTGCTTTAAATGTGCCTTCGGGAGTATAAACTGTTTTCCATTCCTGTCCCACATCAATCCCAAAGACTTGTGCTCTCTTATAGTCAGTTCCATACTCAACAGCTTGATCTCGCATTAAGGTTAATAATTTCTCACCGCTAATATCAACAGGGACTCCAGGATAATTTGCTATCTGATGAGTAATAGCAAGTGCTCCAACAGATGGATTTTTATCTAAAATAACAGTCTTTAGATTTGCTCTTGATGTATATAGTGCACATGTGCATCCTGCTGGGCCGCCACCAATAATAACAACATCAGATTCAATAATTTCCAATTTAATAAAACTCCCTTGAAATATTTAGTTGAGTTTTAGGTTAGAAGAAAATTTCAAATATTTTCTAACCAGATATATAAATATAAGTTATAAGAAAAAAACTAAAATAGGACAATATAGAAACAAACTTACATAGGGATTACTTAATTCCATATTCAATCTGGTTAAAAAATTAAGCTGATTTTCTTATAAAATCTCCATTGAAATAAAGATCTAGGCTTATTCGGACATATTTGTCTTATGATTAGTTTAGGAAATATCCTACAAGAAAAGCAAGTAGTTAATCTATGACAAATTCTGATTATTTGTTGAAAGCAACTTTGAAAAAATTAGGGGAGAAATTAAACCAAACTTTTCTGGAAAAAATTGAAGATGCTACTATCGCAGCACAAGAAGTACCAGACATCTTAAAAAAAGAGTTGGAAATTCTAAAGGATGAAATTAGACAAGAAGCCAAAAGAATGGAAAACGAAACTTGTCAAAATAGTAATGAAAATAATTTCCATAAAGAAGATAACATTGCTAATAATGCATCATCTTTAATAAAAGAGATAAATGATAAATTAGAAATCCTTAATAATAAATTAGATACTTGACCCCATAAATGCGAAATAAAAATTTTTATTTATTTTTTAAAAAAATCAAAAGGAGTTTACTGATTTGGAAGACTCTTATTTTACTTTTAATGTACCTGTGGATTGATAATGTATTTCTTAAATTAATTTCTAATAACCAAAACAAGAAAGAATCTATTCAAACAAAGAGAGCCAGATGGTTGACTAATGAGTTAATTAAACTTGGATCTGCATTTATAAAGATAGGACAATTACTCTCTGCTAGACCTGATCTTATTCCAAAGACTTGGATAGGTGAGCTATCAAAATTACAAGATGAAGTCCCTCAATTCTCATTTAAAGAGGTTGAAAAAATAATTAAAAATCAATTACAAAATAAATATCTTCAAATAAAGCATATCGATCCAAATCCAATTGGATCAGCCTCTTTAGCTCAGGTTCATAAGGCTAATTTAATCAACAATAAGGAAGTTGTTTTTAAAGTACAAAGGCCTAATCTAAAAAATTTATTTATTATAGATTTAGCGATTATGCAACAAATTGCATTTTTAATGCAAAAAAACAAAAATTGGAGCAGAGGTAGAAATTGGGTTGAGATTGCAAAAGAATGTAGAAAAGTCTTACTAAAAGAGTTAGATTTCAATTCTGAAGCTCAATATGCTGCTAGATTCAGGCAACAGTTTCTAGATGATGAAAATATTGAGATACCTGAAGTTATATGGGAATTAAGTAGCGAAAAAGTCTTATGTCTTAGTTATATAGAAGGTACAAAAATTAGCAATATTAAAGAATTAAAATTACAAAAAATAAATCTCAAGTATATAGCTGAGATTGGAGCTGTTAGCTATTTGAAACAACTAGTTAATTTTGGTTTTTTTCATGCTGATCCGCATCCTGGAAATTTAGCTGTATCAAAATCAGGAAAACTAATCTTCTATGATTTTGGAATGATGGGTAATATTTCAAATAATTTACAAAAAAGAATAGGATCAATGGTTCAATCAGCCGCTATAAGAGATGCAACATCATTAGTTAAACAACTTCAAGAAGCAGGCTTAATTTCAAAAGGGATTGATATTGGCCCAGTAAGAAGATTAGTTAGATTAATGCTAAAGGAGGCTTTAACACCCCCATTTAGTCCTAATATAATAGAGAAACTTTCTGGAGATCTTTACGAACTTGTATATGAAACCCCCTTCCAACTTCCTGTAGACCTAATTTTTGTAATGAGGGCATTATCAACATATGAAGGGGTTGGCAGAATGTTAGATCCTGATTTCAATCTTGTATCAGTTACCAAACCTTACCTTATCTCTTTTATGACCTCAAATAATCAAAGTCCTAATGATCTCATCAATCAACTAGGAAGACAAGTTAGCGAAATAAGCTCTAAAGCTGTAGGTATTCCAAAAAGGATAGATGACAGCTTAGAAAGATTAGAACAAGGAGATCTACAATTACAAATAAGAATGGGTGAATCTGATAGACAATTCAAAAGAATGTTTACAGCCCAAAAATCATTAGGCCACTCAATTTTAATTGGTAGTTTATCAATTGCTTCAGCATTATTAGTAAGCAATAGCAAATCCAACATTGCTGTTTTACCATTAATATTGGCATTTCCCATAAGCATTGATTGGATTATGTGCCAATTAAGTATGAGAAAAGGTTCTAGACTAGAAAGATTAAAAAAATAGAAACCTATACATTTTTTGGACCTAGACCGATATTACCAGCATATTGAGCTTGATTACCAAGCTCTTCCTCAATTTTTAAAAGCCTATTATATTTTGCTACACGTTCACTTCTACTTAAAGAACCAGTTTTGATTTGACCTGATTTTGTAGCTACTGATAAATCAGCGATTGTAGTATCCTCTGTTTCCCCACTTCTATGACTAATAATACTTGTAAAACTAGCTCTTTTTGCAAGATCTATTGCCTCAAGGGTTTCAGTTAAAGTCCCTATTTGATTAACTTTAATTAAGATTGAATTTGCAGATTTCTCCTCAATTCCTTTCTTAAGTCTCTTAGTATTGGTTACAAATAAATCATCACCAACCAACTGTACTTTATTTCCTAAAGCTTTTGTTAATAGAGACCAGCCTTCCCAATCATCCTCCGCCAAACCATCTTCAATAGATACTATTGGATAATTGGAAACCAATTCAGATAGATACGAGATCATATCGCTTGTACTTAATTGTTTACCACCATAGTTATAGTGATTATCTTTAAAAAATTCAGTACTAGCAGCATCTAGAGCTAGTGAGACTTGTTCCCCAGGAAGAAAACCAGCCTTTTCAATTGATTCAACTAATAAATCTCCAGCCTCTTCACTTGAACTTAGATTTGGAGCAAAACCACCTTCATCCCCTACAGCTGTTGATAAACCTTTTTTTTCTAATAATGATTTTAATGTATGAAATATTTCAGTACCCATCATTAATGACTCACTAAAGGTTTTGGCACCATGCGGAACTAACATAAATTCCTGAAAGTCTAAGCAATTTGGAGCATGTGCACCACCATTAATCACATTCATCAAAGGGACAGGAAGTATTGTAGATAATGGATCACCTAAGTATCTATACAAAGGTATATCTAAAGCATTAGAAACTGCTTTAGCAGTGGCAAGACTTACAGCAAGCATTGAATTAGCGCCAAGATTAGACTTATTTGAAGTCCCATCCATCTCAATCATTAGTTGATCAACAGCCTTTTGATTCAACGCGGATAAGCCACATAAAGCAGGTGAAATTGTATCTTGGATTTTACCTACAGCATTTAATACTCCCTTCCCCATGTATCTCTCCCCTCCATCACGTAATTCATGTGCTTCATGCGCACCTGTACTGGCACCACTAGGAACTATAGCTATGCCACTAATGCCACACTCTAAAAATACTTCTGCTTGAACAGTAGGATTACCTCTTGAATCAAGTACTTGACTTGCCTCAATAGTATCAATTAGGAGATCAATAGTTTCTTTCACAATTTAACTTAGACTATTTAAATCCTATTAATAGCTGAAGTATTTGGCTAATTTATGAAATGAATTAAAGACAAAAAATAAGACTTTCTTATTTACATTTGAAGCATATTTTTGTTTAAAAGTACCGAGCGAGCTGTACTTTTAGATAATTATGGATATAAAAAACTATAAAACCATAAATCTTTGTTTTGAAAACAAAATTTATTTTCTTATTTTTATAAAAATAATTCGAAAAGATTTTAAACCTATCACTAAAAGAAAAACTTATATATATTTAAAATATAGAAAATTACTGGATAATACATTTTTGGGTTATTTATGAGAAAAACACTTACATCTAATCCTGAACTATTTAGCGACCTTTCTTGGAATCTTTTGCTATTAAGTGAAGAAAATGCAAAAAAATGGGGGCATAATGAGCTAAATAGCGAACACATTATCCAAACACTTTTTACAGCTGGTGAATTTGCTAAATTTGTACAAAACTTATCTATAGATAGAGATTTAGTATTAGACATCACTGAAGATTTCTTGGAAGAAAACCCATTAAATGATACGGGGACTTTAACTATCGGAGAGGATCTAGAAATATTACTAGATAATGCAAACCATATAAAGAATCAATGGGGAACAAATTTAATTGAAATTTCACATATGTTAATTGCAATAGCAAATGATGAAAGACTTGGATTTTATGTATTTGAAGAAGGTAATTTATCAATCGCCAAATTAGAAGCAGAATTAAAAATTCACCCTAACTTTGATCAAATTCCCAATAACAACTATAAGCCTGAAGAAAATCTTTTACCTCAGAATTCTATTGATAGTGAGATCACTTTAGATAATCAAAACGTATCAGATCTTGTCTTGAGTTCTAGGGAAAACATTGATAATCAAATTTTGAATCAGAAACATGAAGAATCAGCACTTAATCTATATGGGAAAGACTTGACAGATTCAGCCAAAAAAGGCTTGTTAGATCCTGTAATAGGCAGAGAAATTGAGATAAATAATTTGATGAGAGTTCTATCGCGAAGAAATAAAAACAATCCAATTCTAATCGGTGATTCGGGCGTAGGTAAAACAGCTATTACTCAATTATTAGCCCAGCTTATAGCTGCACAAAAAGTCCCAGATTCACTGAAAGACTTAAAGATTATTTCTTTGGATTTCGGAGCTTTAGTATCTGGTACAAAATTTCGCGGACAGCTAGAAGAAAGACTAAGGTCAATTCTTGATGAATTAAAAAATCCTAAAGAGGGCGTTATTTTACTTTTTGATGAAATTCATACAATACTAAATTCAGATAGATCAACATCTGATATAAGTAGTATCTTGAAACCTCTTTTATCGGAGGGTAGTTTAAGATGTATTGGCACAACTACCCCAGAAAAGTTCAGAGAAATTATTGAGAAAGATCAAGCATTAAATAGTTACTTCCAAAAAATTTATGTCGATGAGCCTTCCTTAGAACAAAGTTCATACATTTTGAACCGCATTAAAAGAAAATATGAATTACATCATGGAATTATTATCTCTAAAGATGCAGTTGATTATGCTGCAAAATTATCGAGTAGATATATAAATGACAAATGTCTTCCGGATAAAGCAATTGATCTAATCGATGAAGCAGCTGCACAATTAAAAATTGAGTCAAGTATAAAACCAGACATACTTTTTAAAGAAGAGAAAAAGATCGAAGAATTAAATATCAAAATAAATAATTTATCACCAGAAGATGCTTTAAAAAAAGAGAAATTTTTTAAAGAGAAAAACAGCCGGATTGATAAATTAGATTATTTGAATAAAAAATGGGCAAGAGAGAGAGACGAACTTAAAGAATTATTAATCCTTATGGAAGATGAAGATAGCCTAAATAAAAAATACGCCGAGTATGTAAAAGATAAATTCAACGAAGATATAATTAATCAAGTCGAATCAGATCTAAATCAAATAAAAAAAGATATTACATACATTACAGATAAATTAAATAACGGGCGAATAAATAAAGAATTATTGATCAATTATGAAGTAAAACCTGATGATATTGCTGATGTTATTTCAAAAATAACTGGCATTCCAGTTACAAAAGTAGTAGCAAATGAAAGAAAGAAATTAATAAATTTAGAAAAAGAAATAAGTCAAAAAGTAATTGGACAAGATAAAGCTATTTCTAGCATTTCCTCTGCTATCAGAAGGGCTAGAGCTGGAATGAAAAACCCAAAGAAGCCAATTGGTTCTTTTTTATTTATGGGACCAACTGGTGTAGGAAAAACTGAATTAGCAAAATCATTAGCAGCATCATTATTTGATGAAGAAGAGGCTCTCCTAAGACTTGATATGAGTGAGTTTATGGAAAGAAATGCTGTGGCTCGATTACTTGGTGCGCCTCCAGGTTATGTTGGCTATGAAGAAGGAGGACAACTAACTGAGGCCATAAGAAGAAAGCCTTATTCTGTAATTCTCCTAGATGAGATTGAAAAAGCACATAGTGAGGTTTTTAATATTCTTTTACAAGTATTAGATGAAGGGCGATTAACTGATTCGAGAGGAAATACTATTGATTTCAAAAATACTGTAATTATTATGACAAGTAATTTAGCAGGGAGGGCTATTTTAGAAAATTCAATCAAAATACAGAACTCAAATATTGAAAAAAACTCATTAGATAAAGCTTTGGATGAGGAAATTACTCAATCTCTTAATTCCATTTTCAGGCCAGAATTATTAAATAGAATTGACGAAGTTATTAAGTTTGCTCCTCTATCTCTAGAGCAACTTCAGACAATATCTCTACTACAAATCGAAGATTTAAAAAAATTACTTTTAGAACAAGATATAGAAATAAAGATAGATAAAAAAGTAATCCAAAAAATTTCAATGGATTCATTTGAACCTCAATATGGAGCAAGGGCTATAGGGAGAGAAATTCGAAGGCAAATAGAAAATCCATTGGCTACAAAGTTATTGCAGAGTAATTTTAAAGCTAAAAAAGTTATCAATATAAAAGTTGATCCTAAAGATAATAATGTGATTTTATTTGTGCCTAGTCGATAAGTAAGCTAAATAAGTTAAAATAAGTGAAGAGCTAAATGCTTAGGCCTAAACTTAAAATTTGTGACCACTCCAACTACCGATCAAGAACCATTAAACGATAGTTCTTCAGATATTGAATTTACTAAAAAAAAGAAAAACTTTTTAGTTTCCACTTATGACGAGCTAAAACTTGTTGTATGGCCCAATAAACAGCAATTATTTAGCGAATCAGTTGCTGTGATAATTATGGTATCCTTCTCAGCAGCTGTAATTGCTGCAGTTAGTAGATTTTATAGTTGGGCAGCTTCACAAATTTTTCAATTAAATTAATTTACAATAAAAAAATTCAACCTTAATTACAAAAAAGACTTTCGTAAAAAAATGGATAATGATTCAACAACAGATTTGATTCCCACAAAAGCAAATACTAGTGTGGCAAGATGGTATGCAATTCAAGTTGCATCAAGTTGTGAGAATAAAGTAAAAGCTACACTTGAGCAAAGATCTGTCACTTTAGGTGTGAATAATAGAATATTAGAGATAGAGATTCCTCAAACTCCTGGAATCAAACTTAAAAAAGATGGTTCTAGACAAACAACAGAAGAAAAAGTTTTTCCTGGATATGTATTAGTTCGAATGGTACTAGATGAAGATACCATGATGGCCGTTAAAAGTACGCCTAATGTCATTAATTTTGTTGGTGCAGAAGATGGGAGAAATAGTAATCGGTCAAGGGGCCATATTAAACCGAGACCATTATCTAGACAAGAAGTAAATAGAATTTTCAAACGTGCCTCAGAAAAAAAAGCTGTTGTGAAACTAGATATAGAAGAAAAAGACAGAATTATTGTTACAAGTGGGCCTTTTAAAGATTTCCAAGGGGAAGTTATTGAGGTTTCTGGTGAGAGAAACAAATTAAAAGCTCTACTTTCAATTTTTGGACGCGAGACTCCTGTAGAATTAGAATTCTCCCAAATCAGCAAACAAAATTAATTTCATTAATATTATTTGTTGAAACACTTCATTTCATTATTCAATTCCTATTAACAAAAACTAATGGCAAAAAAAGTTGTAACCGTCATTAAACTTGCTCTTCAAGCTGGGAAGGCTAATCCTGCTCCTCCTGTAGGACCAGCTTTGGGTCAACACGGTGTAAATATCATGGCTTTCTGCAAAGAATATAATGCCAGGACTCAAGATAAAGCTGGCTTTGTAATACCAGTAGAAATATCAGTTTTTGAAGATAGAAGTTTTACATTCATAACAAAGACCCCGCCAGCATCAGTCCTTATTACAAAAGCAGCTGGTATAGAAAAAGGAGCTGGTGAGTCTTCCAAAGGTTCGGTTGGGAAAATCAGTAAATCTCAATTAGAAGAGATAGCCAAAACAAAGCTTCCTGATTTAAACTGTACTAGTATTGAATCAGCTATGAAAGTTATTGAAGGCACTGCTCGAAATATGGGCGTCTCCATAACCGATTAATTTCAATCGCAAAACAAAACTTTATAGGGGAGGTTTATCTAACCGCTAGTACCCTTTACAATTATGAAAAAATTATCCAAAAGAATGGCTCTTCTATCTGAAAAGATTGAAGACAAATTATATTCCCCTCAAGAAGCCTTAAAAATAGTTAAGGATAATGCTGTAGCTAAATTTGATGAAACTATTGAGGCACATATACGTTTAGGCATTGATCCAAAGTATACTGATCAACAACTTCGAACAACTGTAGCTTTACCAAACGGGACTGGTCAAACAGTGAAAATTGCAGTTATCACTAGTGGTGAAAACGTAGCAAAAGCCAAATCTGCAGGTGCTGATTTATTTGGAGAGGAAGACTTAGTTGAAAGTATAAATAAAGGAAATATGGATTTTGATTTATTAATAGCGACTCCTGATATGATGCCAAAAGTTGCAAAACTTGGAAGAGTTCTTGGTCCACGGGGACTGATGCCTAATCCAAAAGCTGGAACTGTTACAAACGATATCGCGAATGCCATAAAAGAATTTAAAGCAGGAAAGTTAGAATTCCGCGCTGATAAAGCAGGCATAGTACATGTACGCTTCGGTAAAGCAAGCTTTTCTAATGAAGGATTATTTGAAAATTTAAAGACTTTACAGGAAGCAATAGACAAGAACAAACCAAGTGGAGCAAAAGGTAAATATTGGAAAACCCTATTTATAACATCCACAATGGGACCATCAGTACAGGTTGATATTGCAAGTCTTCAAGATTTCCAACAAGAAAGTTAACTCTTTGTAGTAGAATAACTAAGTAAAAACATGGCCAAAGAAAGCTGGTTTAATCTAGGTATCTAGATTCAGTAAATCCCGCCGAGGTTTCGTTGAATATTTTTTCCATTTGGATCTAATGAAAACGGCTCCTCTTAAGTAGATTTTGCCGCGTTTCTGCTCTCCCTAAATTACGATCCAAACAAATGGGCCGAACACTTGAGAACAAACAACAAATAGTAAAAGAGATTAAATCTCTTTTAAACGAATCGGAAATGGCTGTTGTTCTTGACTATAAAGGTTTATCAATCAAAGAAATGTCAGATTTGCGATTAAGATTGCAATCAAATAATGGCGTTTGCAAGGTTACCAAAAACTCATTAATGCGAAGAGCAATTGATGGTGAAAGTAACTGGAGCGATCTTGAATCTTTATTAACTGGCACAAACGCTTTTGTTCTCATAAAAGAAGATGTCGGTGGAGCTGTTAAAGCAATCCGATCTTTTCAGCAAGAGACAAACAAATCCGAAACAAAAGGAGCTTTATTCGAAGGAAAGTTACTTAGCGAATCTGAAATTAAAGCAATCGCTGATTTACCATCCAGAGAAGTATTAATAGCGAAAATAGCTGGGGCAATAAATGCCGTATCTACTAAACTCGCAGTTAGTATAAACGAAGTTCCATCTGGACTTGCCAGATCACTTAAACAACATTCTGAAAGTTCAGAATCCTAATTTTAAATTATTTATTTCCTAAGAAAATGTCTACAAAAACAGAAGAAATTCTTGAATCCCTAAAATCTCTTTCTCTTCTTGAAGCTTCAGAACTTGTTAAGCAAATAGAGGAGACTTTCGGCGTATCTGCTGCTGCATCAGCTGGTGTGGTTATGGCTGCTCCTGGAGCTGCTGGAGGTGAAGGCGATGGAGCTGCTGCAGAAGAAAAAACTGAATTTGATGTTATATTAGAAAGTTTTGATGCATCTGCAAAAATAAAAGTCTTAAAAGTTGTTAGAAATGCAACAGGATTAGGATTAGGAGATGCAAAAGCTCTTGTTGAATCAGCTCCAAAGACAGTTAAAGAAGGAGTTGCAAAAGAGGAAGCAGAAACTTTAAAAAAAGAAATTGAAGAAGCTGGAGGAAAAGTTACACTTAAATAAGATTGCTATTCTAACTGAGTTGCTTCTATTCTAGAAACATGATCAGCAAAGATAATATAGCCATTGAAGCCGCTACAGATGGGGCTTGTAGCGGCAACCCTGGATCAGGTGGATGGGGTGGTTTAATATTATTTGACAATGGGAAGCAGATTGAAATAGGAGGAGGAGAAAAACATACTACTAATAACAGAATGGAGTTAACCGCTGCCATAAAAACACTAGAAAAACTAAAAGAATTTAAATTAAAAAAAAATTTCAAATTAAGAACAGATAGTAAGTATTTGATAGATGGATACAGTAATTGGATAAATAATTGGAAAAGAAACGGTTGGAAAACGAGTGCAGGTAAACCAGTACTAAATTCAGATTTATGGAAGAAATTAGATGAATTAAGATTAGATGGGTTATGTATGGAATTTGTAAAAGGTCATAGTGGTGATCCTTCTAATGAAAGGGTTGATTTAATTGCTACAAATTATAGTAAAGGAATACCTTTAAAAAAACCGGTTGCATACAGTAATAGGAGTAGAAATCAAAATGAAGAAATAGCTCCCGCAAATATAAAAGATTTATTCTCAAGGATTGAAATGGTAAGTGCGTTTGAAAAAAAAGGTTATCTTTTAAATTCAGATGAATTATGTGATTTGCTTTCACTAAAAAATGAAAATAATATTCAAAATCATATAAAGTTTGATTGGCGCAACTGGTCGATAGTACCAATTGAAGAAAAATACTGGAAAATAATTAAAAAAAATTTAAAATAAAATGAGTACTAACAATTTGTCAATTGAAAGAATTTACGAAAATTTATATAAGCCTATTCTAAAAAAAGACACTGGGATTGATCCAGAATATCTCACAAATTGTTCTCTTAATATTTTATCTTTGTGCGCAGACAAAAAAGAATGGCCAATTATATCTAATATAATGCGCTCAATACATAATGAATTCTGCATAGAAGATAAAAAATTAAATCAAAATATTTGCGGGATTAAATTTAAAAATCCACTAGGTCTTGCTGCTGGCTTTGACAAAAATGGCGTAGGAGCAAGCATCTGGAACGATTTTGGTTTCGGTTTCTCTGAGATTGGAACAGTCACTAAATTCAGACAACAAGGAAACCCAAAGCCTAGATTATTCAGACTCGCCAATGAAGAGGCAGCACTAAATAGAATGGGATTTAATAATAATGGTGCAGAATGCCTAGAAAGAAATTTAATCAAACAAAAAATTCTCCAAAGAAAAATTAAAGATGATTTTTGTTTAGGTATAAATGTCGGGAAATCAAAAATAACACCTCTAGGGGAATCGAAAGATGATTATATTTATTCTTTAAAATTACTTATTCCTTATTGTAATTACGCAACAATAAATGTTAGTTCGCCAAATACAGAAGGACTAAGGAAATTACAAGAACCTAAATTGCTTAAGGAAATAATACAAGAAATAAAAAGAATTGATAATTGTCCTCCATTATTTATAAAGATCGCTCCTGATTTAAAATTAAAAGAAATAGATGAAATATGTCAACTTATAAATGATGAACATATAAGTGGTATCGTCGCAACCAATACAAGTCTTGATAGATTAAACCTTGGCGAGAGGATTATAAAACAAACTGGTTTAAAATTATCGCAGGAGAAGGGAGGATTGAGTGGGAAGCCTATACGCGAGAAATGTAATCAAATAATAAGACATATTAATAGCATTGATAAAAAAATTATCTTAATAGGAGTTGGGGGAATTGATTCCCCAGAGTCTGCATGGGAAAGAATTTGCTCTGGCGCATCTTTGATACAAATATATACCGGTTGGATATACAAAGGACCTCAACTTGTGCCAAATATATTAAAAGGGATTCAAAATCAAATAAAAATTCATCAATTAACTAATATCAAAGAAGCAATTGGCTCAAAGTTAGAATGGAAAGAATAAAAATTATAAATATTCAATTTAAAATAATTAATACATATAAATTCCAATTTTGAAAAAGTTAAATTTAAAGCATGGCGGGAATATATTTGATTATTCGAAGAAATTAAATATTCCACCTGAAAATATTATTGATTCAAGCGCTTCATTAGTGCCATTCTCTACTCCAAAATTTCTATTAAAGGCTTTATATGACGAGTTTGATAAAAAGTACTTTAGGTATTATCCAGAAAAAAACTTTAGTGAATTAAAAAATGCTATAAGTTCTTTTCACAATATTTCTCCAAAAAATATTATGCCAGGCAATGGTGCTTCAGAATTAATTACATGGTTGGGCTATGAGGCGGCTCAATTAGGAATTAATTGTCTTCCTGTTCCTGGATTTGCAGATTATGAGAGATCACTAGATTGTTGGGGTGCAAACTATATTTTCAAAAAATTGCCGAAGAATTGGTCTAACAAATATCCTCAATCTTTTCCACTGTTACCGAAAGCTGATATATTGTGGATAACGAATCCCCATAACCCAACAGGTCAATTATGGTCAAAACAATCTTTAAAAAAACTCTTATTAAATTATAAACTAATAATCTGTGACGAAGCATTTTTATCAATTACACCAAATGGGGAAAGAGAATCTTTAATTCCGCTAATAAAAGATTTTGAAAATTTAATAGTTATTAGAAGCCTTACAAAACTTTTCAGTATTGCAGGTTTAAGATTAGGCTATATTGTTGGCAATGGAGAATTATTGAGAAGGCTTGAATCAAAAAGAGATCCCTGGCCTCTGAATTCTTTTGCTCTTAGAGCTGGAGTAACATTGCTAAAGAACAAAAAAGAGTATAGTTTATGGACAAAAAAAATTCATACTTGGATAAATAACGAAAAAAAATGGATCTTTCCTGAAATTTCAAAAATAAATGGATTACAAGTATTTGATTCTTCTACAAATTTCTTTTTAATAAAAAGTAAATATTCATTACTTCCAAATTTAAAATATCTCGCAAACAAAGGTATATTGATCCGTGAATGCTCAAGTTTTAGATCGTTAAGTAATAAATGGGCAAGAATAAGTATTCAAAAACATACTCAAAATAAAAAAATCATTAAGGAGATTCAAAATTCTTTTAAATAATTATTAATAACTTTTTTAATTTTTACTTTTGTGTCTACTTTATTTATTTTTTCCATATTTTTTTTCATAATATCTAAGATTGGATAAATATTTTTATCATTATTAAAATCTAGATTAAAAATTTTTATCAAAATATTCTTTAAAACATATTTAGATTTATCATCTTCATGAACAATAATTGAACCACCTAAGGAAGCAAGAACCATTGCATTTTTTTCTTGATGATTATTTTTTGAATTAGGCAATGGAATTAATATAGATGGTTTTTTAGTTTTTATTAATTCATTAATTGTCATTGCTCCTGATCTTGCAATAACCAAATCACAATTTTGCATTAAAGATGCAATCTCTTCGGTGAATTTCAACTGCAAGTAATTTCTTTGATTTTTATATTTCAAATCAATCAATCTACTCTCCCCTAAGATATGAATAACTCTTATGTTATTCTCCAATAAAAGATCTAAAGATTCATAAATCATTTTATTTACTCCATTTGCTCCTTGACTACCACCCATAACAATGATTATTCGCCCATTACTTTTTGGAATCCAAGTAGGTAATTTATTTGCAATATAGAATTGTTGTCTAAGAGGTGTACCAGTAAAAATAATTTTACAATTTTTTAGATAACAAGTTGTATTTTCAAATCCTATTAAAACATGATTGCAAAATCTTCCAAAAAATTTCGTAACTGTACCTGGAATAAGATTTGATTCATGAATAATAACTGGGACACCTAAAATTTTTGATGCAATTATTGTAGGTGCAGAGATATAGCCACCAGTAGTAAAAACTAATGATATTTTTTTTACTTTGATAATCTTTATAACATGAATTGCTGAAAGTATTATCCTTAAATATTGTAAGAATAAAAAAAAATTCTTTTTACTTGGAGATTGAATATTAAGAGAAATAAAATTGTACTTTTTAGGGACAAGTTTTGTTTCGTACCTTTGCATTATTCCTAACCAAGAAATATTCCAATCACTTTCTAAATCCTCTGCGATTGCCAATGCAGGAAAAATATGGCCTCCTGTTCCACTAGCTGCAATCAATAGATTATTTTCCCCTTTAGACATGAATCTTCAGATAAAGTAAGATAAAAAAATAGGCTTTATAAAATGATTAAATTTAAATACTTAATAAAAGTTAAATTTTTCTTGGTTTATACCTTTTTTTATCTCATATCGACTGGATTAGCAAATGGTAAATCATCAAAAAATGAAATTTTTTTTGATTTAGAAAATGGATTGAATAGAAGAGATATAAAAGTTATTAGACAATATTTTGAAGAAAAAGAAAGTATAAAAATCAAAAAAAGATTTTCTAAAATAATAAAAGACTTCCCTAATGCAAAATGGGAAATAAAAAATAAAAAAGCCAATTTATCAAATAAAAATTATGCGGATGTGAAAATTACAGGGAGCAAGCTTATTAATGGGAAAGAGTTTATTCTCGAATCAAATTTTAATTATTATTATTCATTTAATGATGGGAAAATTGATAATGGTCATATAAAGAATCATTTAACAACAATCAGAAATGATAAAAATTTAGTCGATATTAATTTTTCCATTCCAAATAATGTTCTAACTGGTTCAAAATATGAAATTGATATTATTTTAAATAAGCCTTTAGAAGAGGGGATCATTGCGGGAGGAATTAAATCTCATCAAATTGACTCCATACTTGAAAATACTATTAAATTAGAACCTTTAGTTTCAGGAGGTATATTTAAAGTAACCAGAGCACCTGCAAAACCAGGCATACAAATATGGTCTGGCATAATTGCACACCCGGAAGGTTTAATTTCATTTACAAAGACAGTAAATATTCTTCAAGAAGAATAATTATTTTTCATCTAATGCAGCAACCCCTGGCAAAACCTTTCCTTCTAGTAATTCTAAGCTTGCTCCTCCACCTGTTGAAATATGAGACATTTTGCCTGCCAATCCCGCTTTTTCTACTGCAGCGACAGAATCTCCCCCTCCAATAATTGTACAAACTCCTGATAAAGTGCTTAGTTCTGCGAGAGTATTTGCTATAGCATTAGTTCCCTCGGCAAATTTATCGAATTCAAATACACCCATTGGTCCATTCCAAATAACTGTTTTACAATCAGAAAGAGCCTTTTGAAATTGTTTTATGCTATTGGGACCAATATCGAGTCCCATCCAATCTCCATTTATTTCATCAATGCTAGAAATCTTACTATCAGCATCCGGTGAGAATTCATTAGCTAATACAACATCTGAAGGCAAAAGAAGTTGAACCCCTTTATTTTTTGCTTTTACTTCAAGATCCTTTGCTAATTGCAACTTGTCCTCCTCAACCAGACTTTTTCCAACATTAAGACCTCTCGCTTTGTAAAAAGTAAATATCATCCCACCACCAATAATTATTTTATCGCATTTATCCAGAAGGGAATCTAATACTCCAATCTTGCTACTTACTTTTGAACCTCCAACTATTGCAGCAAGAGGTCTTTTAGGATTATCTATAGCTCCTTGCAAATATTGTAATTCTTTTTCTAATAAGAAACCTGCCACTGATGGACTTAAAAATTTTGTCACTCCTTCTGTTGATGCATGAGCTCTATGAGCAGCTCCAAAAGCATCATTTACAAACATTTCAGCATGTGCAGCCAAGCTAGCAGCAAAATTATTATCATTTTTTTCTTCTTCGTTATAAAAACGAACATTTTCAAGCAAAAGAACTTCCCCATTATCTAGATTATTGGAAAGTGCTATTGCCTCTTCTCCAATACAACTATTTGATAAGTGAACATCTTTACTTAAGAGAGAACTTAAGCGTTTTGCTACCGGAGTTAATCTCATCTTTTCATTAACTTTTCCCTTTGGTCTTCCAAAATGCGCTGCAAGTATTACTCTGGCAGAGTTTTTAATAAGATATTCAATTGTAGGAATAGCAGCTTTTATACGTGTATCATCAGTTATCTCTCCACTATCGTTTAGAGGGACATTAAAATCAACTCTCACGAGAACCTTTTTACCTTCTATGTCGGATTTATTTAAAGATGATAGGGATAATTTTGTCATGAATAAAACTTTATAATCTAGCGACCCTAACGCTATTTGAAGTTGATTGGGTTAAAAATCTTTAACTATTACTCATGACTTAATAAAAATTAAAAATTAGTACATAAATTCATCAGAAAAAGTTTTATTAAAAAAAATTTATAGAATTAGTATACGGACTTTATTTTTTTATCCTTTTTGACTAATCATCAAAAGAAAAACAATTTTTAAAGTGGAAATACCCAAAATACAATGGTATCCAGGCCATATTGCAAAAGCAGAAAAAAAATTATCAGAAATAATTAATAGAGTAGATCTCGTAATAGAAGTGAGAGATGCAAGAATTCCATTTTCAACTGGACATAAACACCTAAATAAATGGATTATTGATAAAAAACATTTATTAGTAATAAATAGATCAGATATGATTTCAAAAGACTCAATAGAGTCTTGGACAAATTGGTTTAACAATCAGCAAATTTATCCTCTTTGGTGCGACTCAAAAAAAGGTACTGGCATAAAAGAAATTATTACATCTGCGATTGCATTAAGATCATCCATAGATGATAGAAGAAAATCAAGAGGGATGAAAATAAGGCCAATCAGGGCTGTAACACTTGGTTTTCCTAATGTTGGTAAATCTGCACTTATTAATCGGATCGCAAATAAAAAAGTAGTTGAAAGCGCAAGAAAAGCAGGGGTAACCAGAACTCTAAGATGGGTTAGATTTAGCTCTGGCATTGATTTATTAGATGCTCCTGGTGTTATCCCTCCTGATTTAGAGGATCAAAATGCTGCATTACATCTGGCTATTTGTGATGATATTGGTGAAGCAGCATATGATTTAGAATGTGTAGCAATTGAATTTATAAAAATAATGTCAAAATTATATAAAAATAAAAATAATACTACTAATATCTCTCTAAAAAAAATATCTCAGAGGTATGGAATTGATCTTATGAACGGCTTTAAAGATCCAGAGGACTGGATCTTTAAAGCCGCTAAAAAGCATACTTCTGGCGATATAAGAAGAATGGCAAACAAACTATTAGAGGATTTCAGGAATCAAATGCTTGGTAATTTTGCGCTAGAGGTCCCTTAATGAATGCAATAAATAAATACACATTTGGAGAAGGAGAGGGTGAATTCATTGAAATTACTTATGGATTTTCATTGCCGATGAGACTTGATAGATGGTTAGTGAGCCAAAGGCCAGAACAAAGTAGATCTAGCATTAAGAATTTTATAGATTCAGGTTTAGTATTAATTAATTATAAATCTGCAAAAGCTAAAACTCCGCTTAGGAAAGGAGATAATGTACAAATTTGGCTTCCCCCTCCAGAACCTCTATCCTATTTAGTTCCAGAGCCAATGGATCTGGATATATTATTTGAAGACGAACATATTATTGTTATTAATAAGTCTTCAGGTTTAACAGTACATCCAGCTCCAGGGCATAAATCAGGAACTTTGGTTAATGGCTTATTAGCCCATTGCGTCAATTTACCTGGAATAAATGGTAAGTTAAGGCCTGGCATCGTTCATAGATTAGATAAAGATACTTCTGGGTGTATTGTCGTAGCAAAAAGTCAAGAAGCATTAGTCAATCTCCAAGAACAAATTAAATCAAAAATAGCTTCTAGAAATTATCTGGCTGTTATTCATGGTGTACCAAACGCCAAATCAGGCAAAATAATTGGACATATTGGCAGACATCCAAAAGATAGAAAAAAATATGCCGTTGTAAATGAAAAAGATGGAAGATATGCATGCACAAATTGGAATTTGATTGAAACTTTTGGGAACTATTCATTAATGTCTTTTAAGCTAGATACTGGTCGAACACATCAAATAAGAGTCCATTGTGCCCACATTAACCATCCAATACTTGGAGACCCTCTTTACGGAAGATGTAAAAAGCTTCCTTGCAATTTAGATGGTCAAGCCTTGCATGCAAATAAATTAGGTTTCATCCATCCAATCACTGGTAAAGAAATGACATTTGAAGCAGAAACACCAATAATTTTTAAAAAATTACTTAAAAAAATAAAACAAATTAACTAATATTCAAAGAACTTTTTAACAGTTTTTTAGTAACTGAATGTTGAGGGTTTTCAAAAATAGTTATTGGATATCCTTCTTCCACAATTTTGCCATTACTCATTACTAATAACCTATCACAAAACATTTTTGCCAGGCCTAAATCATGAGTTATAAAGATAATTGACAAATTCATATTTGCTTGGATTTTTCTTAATAAATAAAGTATTTCAATCTTTACCGCAGCATCAAGCATATTAACACTTTCGTCACAGATAAGAATTTTTGGTCTTATTAACAATGCTTTTACTATAGAAATTCTTTGCAATTGTCCTCCTGATAATTGGTTGGGATAAGAATTCATAAAATCATCAGTGATTGGTAAATTTACTGTCTTTAAAAAAGAATTAATTTCAATCTTCATTTCATCTTTCTTGTAAATATTATGAATTAGATAAACATCTTCTAAAATATTCTTTATAGTCATTTTTGGATTTAAAGTTGAGAAAGGATCTTGAAAAATGATTTGAATATTTTTAGCTTTAGTAAGTCTTTTATTTTGCTTTCCACTATCTTTTAGTGAAAAATTGATATTTCCTCCTCTTATTTTTAAAAGCCCTATTAAAGCTCTACTTAATGTGCTTTTGCCACTTCCTGACATTCCAACTATACCCAAAGTTTCGTTTTTCAATAATTTAAAACTTACTTCATTTACAGCTTTATTCCACTTTGGTCGTATCAATGAAGAATTCAATTTAAACCAATATCTTAAATTTATTACCTCCAAAATTACGTCACTACTTTTTTTAAAAGTATTATTTGGTTTTAAATTTAAGTTAATTGAATTTACTAATTTTTTACCTATATTTGAGTTAGGCTGATTTAAAATTTCCTTTATATCTCCATATTCTTCAAAACTGCCATTATTCATAATGGCTATTTTTTTACACCACGCTGATGCCAGATTCATATCATGACTTATAAGAATTAACGTACTCCCAAATTGCTTACATAAATATAAAAGTTCTTTCATTATCTCAAAACTAGTAAAAGTATCCAAACTTGTTGTAGGTTCATCTGCTATTAATAAAAGTGGATTAAGAGCTAATGCTAGAGCTATGCCAACTCTTTGACGCATTCCTCCGCTAAATTCATGAGGATAAGAATTTAACCTCTGCTGACTTATCCCAACTTTTTTAAAAGTGGAGCAAACCATTTTTTCTATAGATAAATTAGATTGATACCTATAATGAATCCTTAATAACTCAAAAAGATGTTCGCCAACTGTCATAAGTGGATTTAATTTTTTTATTGAATCTTGATAAATAAAACCAAATGTTCTTCGTCTAAAAGTCTGTAATTCTTCTTTGTTAAATTTATATAGATCCAAACAATTTACTAATATTTCACCCTCGACATTCGTTCCAATAGGGAGCATATTAACGAGTGACTTTGCAAATGTACTCTTACCGCAACCAGATGGGCCAATAATGGCTAAATTCTCTCCTTTACAAATTTCAAGAGATAGATCTTTTAATATTGGTTTTTGGTTATACTCATACCTTACAGTCAGATTTTTGATTTCAATAATTTTATTAGAACTTATTTTCATAATTTTTGTAGCAAAGTTAACAGGTAGTCAATTAAAATGAATGAAAGGTGATTTCTAATGTTTGAAGCAAAAGCTAATTCAAACGAAAAACGAGACCAAAAGGTTTCAAAATCCATTTTGCCTGAAAATTTAAATTTTGAAAGTGAATCCTTTGAATATGGAATAAAGATTCCTAGTTGGCTTCTCGAAAATATAAGAGACTCTCAAAATTCAAAAAATAATAACCTAATCTACAAAGCTTTTACACTGGCATATAAGGCGCATTATGGCCAATTTAGAGCGAGCGGAGAGCCTTACATAATTCATCCAATTGCAGTTGCAGATTTGCTCAAAGAAATTGGGGCTAGTAAATCAGTTATTGCCGCTGGACTCCTTCATGATGTAGTAGAAGATACTGGCATTCCTCTTTCTACAATTGAAAAAGATTTTGGACAAGAAGTAAAAATACTTGTTGAAGGTGTAACTAAACTTGGAGGTATCCATTTTACAAACAGAACAGAAGCACAGGCTGAAAATCTTAGAAGAATGTTTTTAGCAATGGCTCGAGATATAAGAGTTGTTTTGGTAAAATTAGCAGACAGACTACATAATATGAGAACCATTGAATGGTTAGATGTAGAAAGGCAAAAAAGAATTGCAAGAGAAACAAGAGAAATATATGCACCATTAGCAAATAGATTAGGAATTAATAGATTTAAATGGGAATTAGAAGATTTAGCTTTTAAATTTCTTGAGCCCGAAGATTATGAAGACTTAAAGAGTCAGATTGCAATCAAAAGAAGTGATAGAGAAAAAAGATTAGATATTACTTTAAATACAATCAGAGATAAATTGAAATCAACAGGATTAGAACAATTTGAGATTAATGGTAGACCAAAGCATCTTTTTGGCATCTGGAGTAAAATGAAAAGGCAACAAAAGCAATTTAATGAAATATATGATGTTGCAGCCCTGAGAATCATTGTCTCAAATACAGATAGTTGTTATAGAGCATTAGCAGTTGTACATGATACTTTCAAACCCATACCAGGTAGATTTAAGGATTATATTGGATTACCAAAACCAAATGGCTATCAATCTCTGCATACATCTGTGATTGGTCGACATAGACCTATAGAAGTGCAAATTAGGACATTTGAAATGAACCAAGTGGCTGAATTTGGAATTGCTGCTCATTGGAAATATAAAGAAGGAGGTTCTCCTGCTTCTGGATCAACTGAAAGATTTAATTGGTTAAGTCAGCTTGTAGAATGGCAGCAAGAAGCCAATGAAAAAGATCATAATGATTATTTAGCCTCTATTAAAGAAGATCTTTTTGATGAAGAAGTTTTTGTAATTACACCAAAAGGAGATGTAGTTAGCTTAAGAAAAGGTTCTTCTGCAATTGACTTTGCCTACAGAATACATTCTGAAATTGGAAATCACTGTAATGGCATAAGAATTAATGATAAATTATCGCCATTATCAACACTTTTACGAAATGGAGATTTTGTTGAAATATTGACCAGTAAAAATTCAAGCCCAAGCCTAGATTGGCTAAACTTTGTTGTTACTCCAACAGCGAAGAATAGGATTAGACAGTGGTATAAGAAAAGTCATAGAGAAGAAACTATTAAACGTGGTAGAGATTTATTAGAAAAAGAAATAGGGAAAAATGGTTTCGAAGCATTGATGAATAGCGAAGCAATGAAAAAAGTTTCAAATAGATTCAATTTAAAAAATACAGAAGATCTATTAGCCTCACTTGGCTATGGCGGGCTAACATTACATCAAGTCCTTAATAGATTAAGAGAAGAAATTAAAATAATAAGTGAAGAAAATAAAAAAGAGGCTGATATTGATCTTGTCCAAAATATTAAGGAACAAAGCAATACAACAAAATACAATTCAAAAAGTATTAAGAAGTCACCTATCGCAGGGATAGAAGGACTTGATTTTAGGATTGGAAAATGTTGTAGTCCTTTACCAGGAGAGGAAATTGTTGGCGCAGTCTCCCTTGGAAATCATGGGATTACAATTCATAGAAGAGATTGCGAGAATATTAATCCGATCCCTTTCGAAAGAAGACTACCAGTTTGCTGGAACGAACATGAAAATAAAAATGCAAATAAATTTCCAATTCCTCTAAGAATAGAAGTTATTGATAGGGTAGGCGTACTAAAAGATATCCTTATGAGATTATCTGATAAATCTATAAATGTTAGTGATGCAAGCGTAAAAACTGCTAATGGTAAACCAGCTATTATAAATTTATGTGTTGAGCTAGAAAGTCTTAATCAATTAAATAAAACTATTGATCAAATAAAATCTATGGCAGATGTAATTGATATTGCAAGAGTAGATTCAAAATAGTATCTATTTGTATAAATATTGCTCTTAAAAATTTATAAATTAATTCTAAAAAAGAATATATTTCGTTTCAATAAAAAATAAAGAAAGTTAAAGCCTAATTTTGTAAAGATAAAAAGTCAATAATCCTATAAGGAGACCAAAAACTATACCTACAATACATGAACCTACTAGTAATCTGGAAGTAAAAAACCAACCTTGATTCCATAGATCTTTACCAAATAATTCGTCATAAATTAAGATTTCTGAATTATTATTAAAAAATAATGATCCTACTTTGAAGTTTAAAAAATATAGTGGAATATATGTAAAAGGATTGCTTATCCATGTACCTATAGCTGCTAATACAATATTCCCTTTAATTAATCTTGCAAAAAATATTCCCATTAATGTTTGTATTCCAAAGAAGGGGAAGCATCCACTAAAGACACCAACAGCAATACCTTTTGCATTGAAATATGGACTACCATCTTGTTTCAAAAATAATGATAGAATTTTTTTAATGCTAAATTCTTTTATTATTTTCATCCAATAATTTAAAGAGACTATAAAAGAAATTTTACTTAATTTATAATGCAAAACGAGAGATGGATTCAATCAAACCCAATGAAGATACAATTGCTGCTATAGCTTCTGCAATAAACGTAGGACATGGGGGCGTTGCAATTATTAGAATATCTGGAAATAATGCAATTATTTCTTCAAAAAAAATAGTAGAGACTAAATCAAAATTTGCATGGCAAACAAATCGAGTTTTTCATGGCTATGTCAAAGATTATTCAAAAGAAATTTTAATTGATGAAATCTTAGTAATTATAATGAAAGGACCAAATAGTTTTACAGGCGAGGATATAGTTGAACTTCATTGTCATGGAGGAATAATAGTAGTAAATAGAGTCTTAGAATTACTATTAAGACAAGAAAATGTGAGAATAGCTAATCCAGGAGAATTTAGTCAAAGGGCTTTCTTGAATGGCAAGATTGATCTTTCTCAAGCAGAATCTATTAATCAGCTTATAAGCTCAAAAAATATTAGGGCTGCAGAATTAGCATTTAATGGTGTAAAAGGAGAGATAAAGAAAAAGATTGCGTTAATCAAAACAAAATTACTAAATCAACTTTCTGAGATAGAGGCGAGAGTTGATTTTGAAGAAGAATTTACAGATTTTAATTATTCTGATTTTGAAAATAATATAAAACAAATAAAAAATGATTTAATCAACTTGGTAGAAAATTCAAAAAGAAATTCATATTTACATAATGGAATATCAATAGCACTTATAGGCAAAACAAATGCAGGTAAAAGTTCTTTATTAAATTCACTCTCAAAACAGAATAAAGCAATTGTTACAGATATTCCTGGCACAACCAGAGATACTATAGAAGTAAATTTAACTATCAGAAATGTACCAATTCGTATTATTGATACCGCAGGAATTAGACATACAGAAGATCTAATCGAAAATATTGGTATTAATAAAAGTTTAGAAATGATATCTACAGCAGATTTTATTATTTACATTTACGATCTGGTTATCGGTTTTGATATTGAAGATAAAAAGATAGTAGATAAAATTCCTGAAAAAAAATTAATTGGAATTATTGGAAACAAAAAAGATCTTATCAAGCAAAAGCAATTTGAAAAATTAAATATTCAAAAAGAGCATATTCTAATCAGTGTAAAAAATAATTCTGGCGAAGAAGTATTAATTAATCAGATTATTAAAAAATGTTCGTCCATAGGATCTGAGAATATAGAGATACTTTTAAATGAAAGACAGATAAATAATCTTAATGAATGCTTGAGTAATCTTAATTATATTGATCATATTATTAAAAATAAATTACCATTTGATCTTATTTCCATAGACTTGCGTGATGCTATTCAGAATTTATGCAAATTAACTGGAGAAGAGTTAACTGAAGAATTATTAGATAATATTTTTTCTAAATTCTGTATTGGTAAGTAAATTTCTAATTAATAAATAATCATATTTAAAGTTAATAGGTAAAATAAAAATGAAATTAAATTTTTTAATTGTGGATTGGAATACTCCAAAGGTATCTAGAATAATAGATGATTGGATTGAAGAGGATTTGGGTAATGGCGATTTGACAAGTTCTGCAATCACTCAGGAATTAGGAAAGGCTCATTGGATAGCTAAAGAAGAAGGAATATTCTGCGGTAGTGAACTTGTAAAAAAAATTTTTAAGAAAATAGACAAAAATATTAATGTGAATTTATTGATTAATGATGGAGAAAAATTCTTAAAAGATCAAAAGATTTTAGAAATAAATGGATCATCAAGAAGCTTACTGGCCAGTGAGAGAATTAGTCTTAATATTGCAATGCATCTTTCAGGCATATCTACATATACATATAAATTGTTTAAAAAATTAAGTGATACTAATATTAAACTAGCCGATACAAGAAAAACGACACCTGGATTAAGAATATTTGAAAAATATGCATTTAAATGCGGAGGAGGTATTAATCATAGAATGGGCTTATATGACGCTGCTATGATTAAAGAAAATCACATCGCTTGGAGTAATAATTTATGCGATGCAGTTAACAAAATAAGATCTAATTCACCTTTTACAACTCATATAATTATTGAAGCGGAAAATTTAATGCAAGCTAAAGACGCTTTAATGGCAGGCGCCGATAGTTTACTCTTAGATGAATTTGAGCCAAAAGAATTAGAAAACTCAATAAAAGAATTAAGAGATTTATCAATAAATTACTTCCCTAAAGAAAAGAAAAAGAAATTAATAATTGAAGTTTCAGGAATAAATCCCGATGAAATAAATAAATATTTAATTGAAGGCATAGATTACATTTCAACAAGTTCTTCCATTACAAAAAGTAATTGGATTGACTTAAGCATGCGTTATTATTAATAGGGTTAAAAAGATAAAAAATATTTTATGTTATCAGTTTTTCAAGATTTAAAAAAGAACTTTGAAATATCTCTAAAAGATATTCTTAAAGAAAATAATAAAATAGATGAATTTGAAAATTTTAGTAAAAATATTATTGTTTCATCATCAAAGGATGAATTTGGAGATTATCAGTCAAATGTTAGTTTAATCCTATCAAAACTTTTAAAACAAAATCCAAAAGAAATTGCTTCAAAATTTATTTTTTCACTAAAAAAAAGAGAAGAAATATTAACTTTATGCGAAATTATTGAAGTAGCTGGACCTGGATTTATAAATATTAAAATTAAAAAATTAATTTTGATAAAACAACTAATATCTAACTTAAAGTGCGATCGAATTGGAATACCCTTATCTTGCGATGAAAATAAAAAAATAGTAGTTGACTTTTCTAGTCCTAATATTGCAAAAGAGATGCATGTAGGTCATCTAAGATCAACAATTATCGGTGATACAATATCAAGAATTTTAGAGTTAAGAGGTTATGAAGTTTTGCGCTTAAATCATGTGGGAGATTGGGGTACACAATTTGGAATGTTAATTACACATCTTAAGGATTTATACTCTGAAACTAAAAATGATTTTAAAAATATAGATTTAGGTGATTTAGTTAAATTTTATAAAGACTCAAAAAAACGATTTGATCATGAAAATGATTTTAAAGAAAGAGCAAGAGCTGAAGTTTTGAAACTTCAGAATGGAGATCAGGATTCATTAAGAGCTTGGAGACTTTTATGCGAAAAATCGAGATTAGAATTTGATAAGATTTACAAAACTCTAAAAATAAAAATACTTGAAAGAGGAGAATCATTCTATAATCCTTACCTTAAATCTGTAGTAAAAGATCTGAATAAGAAAGGCATATTAGTAGAAGATAAAGGCGCAAAATGTGTTTTCCTAGATGGTATAAATAATAAAGAAGGCGATAGACTCCCTCTAATAATTCAAAAAAAAGATGGTGGTTTCAATTATGCGACTACTGATCTTGCAGCTTTAAGATATAGATTTAAAACAATCCCCGAAGGAGATGGAGCTATTAGGATTATATATGTTACGGACCAAGGGCAATCAAATCATTTTGCAGGTGTTTTTCAAGTAGCTGAAAAGGCAAATTGGATACCAAAGAACTGTAAAGTAGATCACGTACCTTTCGGATTAGTACAAGGAATAGATGGCAAGAAACTTAAAACTAGAGAGGGTGAAACAATTAGATTAAAAGACTTATTATCAGAATCTATTAAAAGAGCAAAAAGCGATTTAAAAATAAGATTAGATAAAGAAGATAGAAAAGAGAGTATAGAATTTATCAATAAAACATCACGTGTAATCGGAATAAGTGCTGTAAAGTATGCAGATTTAAGTCAGAATAGAATCACAAACTATCAATTTAGTTTTGAAAAGATGCTTGCTTTGAACGGCAATACTGCTCCTTATCTTTTATATACACTTGTAAGAATTTCTGGTATTAATAGAAAAAATAATTATAAATATAATTCAGATAAAAATACTGATATTTTTTTTAATGATAAAGCAGAGTGGAATCTTTTAAAAAAATTACTTAAATTAGATGAAATTATAATATCTATTGAAAAAGATTTATTACCAAATAGACTTTGCAATTATCTTTTTGAACTTTGCCAAATATTTAATAGATTTTATGATCAAGTTCCAATTCTAAAAGCAGAAGATGAACAAATATTATCAAGACTTAAACTTTGTGCTTTAACAGAAAAAACACTAAAATTAAGTCTAGATCTTCTTGGCATTGAAACACTTGAAAGAATGTAATGTCTAAAAACAATAAATATAAAACCTCTTTTCCTGAACCAAGAAAGGAAATTAAAAATATGAAAGCCTATTCAGCACCTTTGGAAAATAGGAGAGATTTTCTTAGATTAGATTTTAATGAAAATACTTTGGGACCTAGTCCTGAAGTATATAAAGCAATACAAAATATCAGATCAAATTATATCGCTATCTATCCTGAATATGATTTACTTATAGAAAAAGTATGCGAAAGATATTGCGAATCAAAAAAATTAAATAATGATCAAGTTGGTTTATTTAATGGAGCAGATGCAGCTATAAATGCTATTTTTAATGCATTTGGAAATATTAATGATATATTTTTAACAACAAATCCTACTTTTGGCTATTACTTCCCTTGTGCAGAAATGAGGGGTATGAAAATAATTACATGCCGATATAAGGGTAATAATTTTAATTTTCCAATTGAGGATTTTGAAGAAAAAATTAATTTATATAAACCAAAATTAATTTTTATTTGTAATCCAAATAATCCAACTGGAACTATTTTAGATTCCCAAAGAATAATAGAAATTGCAAATAATAATAAAGAATCAATAATAGTTGTAGATGAACTTTATGAGAAATTTTATGGAGATAGTCTTCTCAATAAAATAGATTTTGATGATATAAATAACATAATTATCATTCAATCTTTATCAAAAACAGGAGGTTTAGCTGGTTTAAGAATTGGTTTCGCTTTTGGGAATAAAAAATTAATCAAATATATAAATAAGGTAACAGGTCCTTATGATATTAATAGTTTTGCTGTAACTGCTACCATAGCGGCATTAGATGATAAAAAATATATCGATGATTATATTCTTGAGGTAAAAAAGGCAAGAGAATGGATTAAAAATAAATTTATGAACTTAAATTCTAGAAGTCATTTTGGGGGTGGTAATTACTTCTTAATTTGGCCGAATAAAGATCCAAAACAATTAGTTAAAGAATTTAAACATAATGGAATTCTTGTTAGAAGTATGGAGAATAAACAAGATATAGAGCATTCATTAAGAGTAAGCATAGGCACAAAAAAACAAATGCAATTTTTCTGGGAGAAATATATTCAATTAGAAATATGTTAATTAACTATTTAAAAATATAAATTATATTTTCATTTAATTTTCTAGGATTGATATCCAAAGTTTTCTTTATATTTTTTACTTGATATCCTGAAACACTTTTTAAAAATAAACTTTCATCAGCAAATTTGCAATTATTAACTTTATTCTCATCTCTTAAGAAATGAACTGGAACTATTATTTTAGGTCTTAGTACTTTTACTATTTCTGCAGCCTCTTTACCATTATATGATTTAGGACCTCCACCTATAGATATAAATAATAAATCAGGGCGACTTAATAAAATTTGGTCATTAATGTCAATTTTCCCCGCTGCGCCTCCCATATGAACAATTTTTAAATTATTTTGGTTCCAAATCCACACTGTTGCCATACCGAATCTTCTACCATCAGACCTATCATGAGGAATTGTTATTCCATTCAGAATATTATCCTTTACTTTATAAGTTCCTGCTTCTACAAAAATTAAAGCATTATTTGGATTAAAACCTTCATCAGCTAATCTCGAACTTGCCAGTATATAGTCGAACTTTACATTTGTTATTTCTTCTAATCCCGAAGCGCAACCTATAGGCTTAAATGGGTTAATAAGTACTTTATGACCTCCACCTTGTATTAAGAAACTACTATGTCCAAAACTTTTTAATTTTAAATTATCAGCCAGAACATTTAAAGGCATAAAAATAATTAAACTAGCAAATAAAAGAAAATTTTTTATTTTTAAAATATGCATAATAAACTATCCTACATCTGTTCTGCAATTTTTAGAAAATTACTGATCAATTTATGACCAAATTGTGTAAGAATACTCTCAGGATGAAATTGGACGCCATGTATATGTTTATATTGTTTATGTGATATTGCCATAATAGTTGAATCTTCCAAATAAGCTGATACCTCAAAACATGATGGCAATGAAAAAGGATCAACTATTAAACTATGGTATCTTGTAGCGATAAAAGGACTTTCAATATCTTTGAATATACCTTTTTTATTATGATAAATTTTAGATGTTTTCCCATGCATTAGTTCTTTACCAACAATAACTTTTCCACCATAAACTTGCGCTAAAGCCTGATGACCTAAACAAACCCCTAATGTAGGAATATGAATTGAAATTTCTTTAATAATAGGCAGACAAATACCTGATTGATCTGGGTTTCCAGGCCCTGGAGATAAGAGTATACCCTTTGGATTTAACGCTCTAATTTGACTTAAATTAATTTCATCATTGCGTTTAACAATAATATTCTTTGTTATTTTATGATCTTTTGATAATTCACCTAGATACTGAACTAAGTTATAGGTAAAACTATCATAATTATCGATTACTAAAAACATCTTTTACAAATTATGAATTAATAATTTTATTTTAGGAATAAATATGTATACAGCAACGAAGATAGAATTAATTGCTGCTAAAAGTACTGCTCCTGCTGAGCAATCTTTAGCAATTTTAGCTAATTTATTAAACTTATTCCCTACATATAAATCTACTAGAGACTCTAAGGAGGTATTTAATAACTCTAAAATTAATACTGAAAATATAGTTGAAAATATAATAAAATATTCATAGAATTGCAAATTAAATATAATAGATAATAATAAAATCCCAATTGAAAAATATAATTGAATTCTAAAATTTTTTGTATTATGAAAGCAATAATATATTCCATTTAATGCATATTTAATACTTAAAAATAAATTTTCAGAAACTTTAAAAGCTTGCTTCCTTTCTTTTAAGTAATTATTCTTTTTATTCATAGAAGAATTAAATATCTAGTAACTAATTAAATTGAGATAACAAATGTTCTTGAAAATTTAACATACTCTTTAATTCAATATCATTATTATGTTCCCATCCTAATAAATGTAAAAAGCCATGACTAGCCAACCAAAGCATTTCTCTTTCAAGTGAATGATTATATTGTATAGCTTGCTCAGATGCCCTCTCTAGAGAAATAAACAAATCTCCTAATTCAATAAATAATAAATCATCCCAAAAATCATCTTCACGGATAATAGGGAATGAAATTACATCTGTTGCTCCTGAATTATTGAGCCATTTTTTATTTAAAATTGAAATTTCCGTATTATCGACTATCTGAAAACTCAAAGAAAAATTTTCTTTATTAAAAAAACTCTTGTATTTTATAGATGATTTTTCATTAATAATTAAATTTATCCAGCATTTGAAAACCTTTTCCCAAAAAAAAGATTCAAAAAGTAATTTATTATCTTTATCAATGAAATCTTTAAGATTTTTAGCAGATTGACTGCATATAAAGACCAAATCAACATCTTTATTCTCTTTCAAATTCATAAATTTCTATATCGGTATATTAGGTTTCCCAAGGGTCGCAATTATTAAAATAAAACCAATTAGTATTAAAAACGTAATAAAAAAATGGGAAAGACTTTTATTCCCTTTTCTCACCATATTTCTCATAGCAAGTTTTATAAAACTTGGAGGAGCAACTATTTTTTGAAATTTTTTATCTTCAGATTTCATTTTTATTTAGTCTTACTGTTTACTTGAAATATTATGGCGTAATAATTCGTAAATAAATGGATCTAAGTCACCATCAAGAAAATTATTAATATCATTAGTTTCTTTCATAGTTCTTAAATCTTTAACCAATTGATAAGGATGGAACACATAGTTTCTTATTTGATTACCCCAAGCAGCTTCAACAATATCTCCCTTAATATCAGCTATCTCTGCAGCTCTTTGCTCTTTTGCAATAATTAAAAGTTTAGCTTTAAGTAACATCATTGCCTTTTCCTTATTCTGAAGTTGAGATCTTTCTTGCGTACACCTTATAGATATTTGTGTAGGTAAATGCGTAATGCGAACAGCAGTTTCTACTTTATTAACATTTTGACCTCCTGCTCCACCAGATCTACTTGTTGATATTTCAAGATCATTTTCAGGAATATCTAATTTTATATCATCATTTAATTTAGGCATTACTTCAACACCTGCAAAACTTGTTTGCCTTTTACCATTCGCATTAAAAGGTGAAATCCTCACTAAACGATGAGTCCCCTTTTCATTTTGAAGATAACCATATGCATACTTTCCATTCACTTCAAAATTAACACTTTTTATCCCAGCTTCTTCTCCTTCGGACAATTCATTTATTACTATATGCATTGAATGTATTTCAGCCCATCTCTTATACATTCTGAGTAATATTTCTACCCAATCCTGAGCATCTGTACCTCCAGCACCCGCATTAATTGATATAACAGCACATTCCTTATCATATTCACCGCATAATAACCTTTGAAATTCCCATCTGTCTAAATTTTTCTTTAATAATTTCAAGCCTGAGTGTGATTCAATTATCAAATCTTCATCAGGTTCTAAAGAAAACAATTCAAGAGATGCATTTGCGTCAGAGATATACTTTACCCAATCTTGAAAATCAGATAATTGCTCTTTAACATCATCTAATTTTCTCATAAATGTCTTGGCCTTATTTGAATCATTCCAAAATTCTGGCTGAGAGGATACTTCTTCTAATTCTTTTCTTGTTGCTTCAAGCTTAGGTATGTCAAAGACAATCCTGAGCTTCGCTCAGGCGTTTTGTTAATTCAGAAAGGTCCTTTTTAAATTCTGTTATATCTATCAAAATAGGATTAATTTGTTATTAATAATCTAACAGGGTCTATTCTCTAATAGTATAAAGTAAATAATTATTTTAAAAAATGTCAAAGGTTGAAATTTATACATGGCAATCATGTCCTTTCTGCAATCGAGCAAAATCTCTACTTAATAAAAAAAATATTAATTTTATAGAGTACAAAATTGATGGAGATGATGAAGCAAGAGAAAAAATGACTACGCGAGCAAATGGTAGAAGATCACTGCCACAAATATTTATAAATGATATTGGCATTGGTGGTTGCGATGATCTTCATGAATTAGAAAGTTTAAACAAACTTGATTCATTAATTGATTAGAAAAAATGCAATTTCTATATGTAATAGACCCTATAAAAAATATAAACCAATCAAAGGATTCTTCTGCAGCATTAATGCAAGCAACCGGCAGAAAAAATATTAAAGTTTGGGTTTGTACTCCTCAAGATCTTGAAGCAAGAGGCGATGAAGTATGGGCATCCTCGATAGAAGTAGAAACAAATCCTTGGATTTCATTTAAAAAAAATGAGTGCATACCTCTTGCTAAATTTAATTGTATATGGATGAGAAAAGATCCACCAGTAAACGAAGCTTATCTATATGCTACCCATTTACTTGAAGTTGCAGAAAGGAAGGGGGTAAAAGTAGTAAATAAACCTTCATCTCTTAGAGCTTGGAATGAAAAATTAGGTGCATTAAGATATAGTCACCTAATGGCTCCAACAATTGTTGCAAGTAAAGTACAAGACCTAATTAACTTTGCCAATATAAATGAAGATGTAGTAGTAAAACCTTTAGGAGGCAAAGGCGGTCAGGGAGTAATAAGAATAACAAAAGATTCGCCTGGGATAAAGGCTATGATCGAATTAATTACCTCGCAAGAACAATTACCAGTAATGATGCAAAAGTTTATTCCTGAAGTCACGAAAGGTGATAAAAGAATAATTATAGTTAATGGAAATCCCTTTGGATCAATAAATAGAATACCAAAAGATGATGATTTCAGGAGCAATTTAGCAATGGGTGGGAAAGCCCAAAAATCAGAATTAAATTCACAAGAAGAAAATATATGTAATGAATTATCTAATCATCTAAAAGATGAGGGTTTATTTTTTGTTGGAATAGATGTAATTAATGGAATGTTGAGTGAAATTAATGTTACTAGTCCAACAGGTTTAAGAGAGATCGAAAGGCTTTCAAATTCACTAATATCTGACCAAGTTATAAATGAATTATTAAACAATCTTTGATAAAAAAATTTGATTTGCTATTGATTCAAATTTTAGTTTTATTTCTTCTACCTCATCTAAACAGTTAGAATCTTTAACTAAACCAGCTCCTGCAGTAAATTGAATTTCTTTATTAATATATCTCGCACCTCTAATGGCTACCCTAAAATCTGAATTACCCTCAATATCTACCCAACCGATAGGAGAAGCATAATTACCTCTTGAAAATGGTTCTAAAGTGTTAATCCATTGAAGTGCAATTTTCTGAGGGATACCACATACGGCGGGAGAAGGATGCAACACTTTTAAAATTTCAAATGGACAAACTTCAGTAATTGAAGAGTTAATCAAAGTATGTAAATGTAAAACATTTCCAAAATTCTTTACCTTTAAATCGCTTTTTTGAAAATGATTAATTCCTAATTTTTGTAAGCATTCAATTAAATAATTAACTACATATTGATGTTCTCTCAAGTTTTTTTCACTATTAAAAAGTAAATCTTTATTTATTTGACTTGAAGAAGTGCCAGCAATTGCTTCCAAAGTTAAGTCGTTATTATTAATTGAAAATAATTTTTCAGGTGAAGCTCCAAAAGTTATATCCTGACTATTTCTATGCCAAGCATAAATACATGAATTATGTTGACTATTTCTTAGCTTATTTAAGATTGTATTTAAATTAAATTCATTTCCAAATTTAAAATTTATTCTTGAACTTAGAACAACTTTATCTATTTGACCATCATCTATTAATTGAATTGCTTTAGAAATATTTCTAATCAAATATTTCCTTGAATGATTAAATGCATTATCAAATTTACTAATATTTATATTTATATTAATATTATCTTGATCTTTAGTTAATATGGGTAAGATAAATTTATTACGTATTGAACAAAACTCATCAAATAAATTTCTCATTGATTTTTTATAATTAAATTCAATATTCACACGAATCCATGTCTCTTCAGAGACTTTCATTATAGTTATTTTTGGTAAAACAGCTTCCATATTTGGGACATTTTTACCTTTAATAGTTGTATCAGGATCATCTGCAAAAGAAAAAAAATAAATTATTTTTGGCAATAATGCAGCATTATATTTTCCATTAATATCTATTAAATTTTCAAAGTTTTCATAATGAAATTTTTTTGCTATTTGAAATCTTTCTGGGCCATCAAAAGTTATAGATTTACATTTATCAAGCGCAATAAAAGACATATTATCTTTTTCATCCCAGATTGCAGAAAAAGGATATTTCTTTTGTAAATTATCGTAATTTGATAATAAATCAAAATTAGGTATTTGATTACAAATACTTATTACACCTGATCTTTCTTTTATATTATCTATTTGACTTTTAACATCTTTTAGAAAAATAGAGTAAGTTAAATTATTTTGCATAGCTTATTTATACTAATTTAGTAGAATTTATTAAAGTAAAAAATTAAGTAACTATATAAAATATATTAAATAATGAGATAGTATGATTCATGTTATTAAAATGAATAAAGACCAAAAGAGATTATGGAGACAAGCAATAAAATGGCCACTTTATTCTGTAGCAGTTGTACCAATATTAATTTCTGCAGCTTTTAATTTATACGTTTATGAACAAATAATTATTGCTAACTTTATAGGATTTACTATTGCATCAATCTTAATATTATTTTGGGAAAATCTTACAAATGATTTATTTGACTCGGAAACTGGGATAGATGAATTTAAATTTCATTCAGTTGTAAATCTAGTCAATAATAAAAAAATAATCTCAATAATTGCATATTTATCTCTTTTAGTAGGATTGTTTATTATTTTCCTTATATCTTTATCTGTAAATATTAAAATAATACTAATTGTAACTACTTGCTGCTGTTTAGGCTATTTATATCAAGGACCACCTTTTAGGCTGGGATATTTAGGCTTAGGCGAGCCTCTTTGTTGGATAGCTTTTGGACCTTTAGCGTTTTCTGCTGCATTATTAGCTTTAAATCCTTTTAGCAATAATCTATCTAATATTCCATGGAGAGATGCTATTTTATTGGGAACGGGGCCTTCACTTGCTATAACTTTAGTTTTATTTTGCTCACACTTTCATCAAGTTAAAGACGACAAAAAACATGGGAAAATATCACCATTAGTTTTACTTGGATCTAAAAGATCAGCTCAATTTATACCGTGGATTATTGTATTTATTTATATTTTTCAATTATATATAGTTTGTATAGGATTCTTACCTCCTTTTTGTTTACTTTATTTTTTAAGTTTTAATAATGCTTTAAAGCTTATTAATCTTTTAAAAAATTTCTACAATCATCCATCAAAAATCAAAAATTGCAAATTTATAGCAATAAGATTTCAAACAATTAATGGTATTGGATTGATTTTAGGCTTATTTATTAGTTGGTTATTTTAAAATGATTACAAGTTTTGAAAAGAAATTTTTTTCATTTAATTTATCTTCAGCAGTTGTAAATGCAAAGTATAAAACTCTTTGCAAGAGAGGTTGGATTATCAAAATAAAAGATAAATATGATCAAGTTGGCTTTGGAGAGATTTCACCAATTCTTAAAAGTGATTTTAAGATTTGCGAAAAAGAAATGAAAATGATTAGTGGAGTTAATAATAAAATAGATATCTTAGAAAATATCCAAAAACTGCATCCTTGTATTCAATCTGGAATTAAATGTGCCATTCATGAAATGAAGGGGAAAATTAAATTTAAAACCTATTATGATTTTGAACACATTGATAAAACTGCAATCCTCCTTTGTTCTAAAAAAGTAATAGAAGAAATAAAATTTTTTAAAAAGGAATTAAACTATAAGGATTATAATTTAACTTTTAAATGGAAAGTTGGAATACAAGAAAATGGAAAAGAAGAAAAAATTTTAGAAGAAATCCTTAATCAAATTCCATTAGGTTATAGATTAAGAATAGATGCAAATGGTTCATGGGACAGAAATTTAGCTAATCGCTGGGCAAATATACTTCAAAATAATAAAAATTTAGATTGGTTGGAGCAACCTCTTCCAGCTGATGATATTGAAGGCCTCAAAAAACTCAATCAAAAAATACCAATTGCTTTAGATGAATCATTGATGAAATTTCCACAATTAATTGATACATGGCCAGGATGGCAAATAAGAAGACCATCGCAGGAAAGTAATCCAATGAAACTTCTTAAAGAATTAATTAATAAAAAAAGTAATATATCTATTAGCTCTTCTTTTGAGACAGGTATTGGAAGAAGATTTATATTTCATTGTGCTTTTTTACAATTACATACAAGTACACCAAAGATACCGGGTCTAGCATTAAAACAAACTCCAAACTCTTTCCTTTTTTCAAATAACCCTTATTATCTTTGGGGAAATTTATGAGTAACAAAATTCATTATATTTATGTTGAAAATAATGAGATTTTATCTGCAAATTTAATCTTAAGATTTATAAAAGAAAAAAAAATAATTTTTATTCAGAATAAATCCAATATTTTATATAGCTTATTAAAGACTTTAGATTTAGATGGGCCTGCTGTAATTTTAAGGAGTAGTGGAAGTAGCAAGAAATCAAAATTATGTATTCATCCAATTACTAATTTCAATAAATCAGCTGAATCATCAGGCCTATGGTTAAAAAAGCAAGGGTTTAATTTAAGTAATTGCTTTATTTTTAATACTCTTCCTTTAAATCATATAAGTGGCTTTATGCCTTTATGGAGATCAAAAGTGTGGCATTGTCAATATACAAATATTCCTCCTGATCTAATAAAAAGGGCAAAAGACTTATTAGACGTAACTCTCGCATTCAAAAATATTCATAAGAAACAACTAATTACCTCATTAGTTCCAACCCAACTTTATAGACTATTGCAAGAAAGAGATGGTTTAAAATGGCTTAAAATGTTTGATTTAATTTGGGTGGGAGGTTCAAAACTAACAGATAATTTATTTAAAATTTGCAAAAATGAAAAAATTAATTTAGCTCCTTGTTATGGATCTACGGAAACAGCGGCAATGGTGACAAGCCTAAAACCAATAGATTTTCTTAATGGTTATAAAAATTATGGAAAGGTATTGGAAGATATAAACCTAAAAATAAATAATGAAGGAATTATTGAAATTAAGTCTGAAAGAATAGGTTATAAGTTAGAAAGTGACTCAAAAGTAAAAGCATTTACGAAAGAAAATGGCTGGTGGGAAAGTGGTGATTATGGAGAATTAATAACTATTGATAATAATAAATATCTGGAGGTAATTGGGAGAAGAGATAATGCCTTTCATTCAGGCGGCGAAACTATTTTTCCAGACATAATAAGATCTAGAGTTAATGAATTTATAATTGATCAAAAAATCCCTATTCAAGATTTAATGATTTATAAAACAAAAGATGAAATGTGGGGGAATAGATATGAAATAATAATAAATTTCAAAAATGATCTAAATCCAAATGAAATAAAAAGATTTCTTAATATATTGGAAACTTTTTCAAAAAATTGGCCAAAACATGAAAGACCGAAAAAGTGGAGATTCGAAATAGATCAATCAAAATTTATGAACTTAAGTAAAAAAAATTGGAAAAATTATATTTAATTTTTCAGCACTCAGTAATAAAATTATTAAGGTTTGAGGCCTCAATCCAAAGATCCAATTCTTTGGGTAATTCTGCTTTTTTTCTTGAATTATATTCAATAACACAATGCAAAATAATAGTTTCAGCCACCTTGATATTTTTAATAAAGAAATCTGTTTTTACTTTAAATAAATTATTATTGATTTTTGTTGGCATTAATTTTATTTTTAAGAAATCACCAAGCCTTATCGGAAAAAAAAATTTACTCTCAGAATTTACTATTGGCATAATTATATTTTGAGTCAACTCAGAAGAAGGGAAAATCTTATCAAAAGGAATTCCATATATATCAAGACTTTCCTCCCAAGCTTCATGGGAATATCTGAATAAATTGTAAAAATGGATAACACCTGCTGAGTCACAATCACCGAATCTAACTTTTCTCTCAAATATTAACCAATCAGAATTTTTCATATTATTAGATAATCATCTATCAACTGAGCCCATAATTACATCTATAGAACCCAAAATAGCCATGATATCTGCTATTTTACTGCCCTTTAAAATATGAGGTAAAATTTGTAAATTATTCAAATCTGCAGCCCTTATTTTAAACCTCCAAGGCGTAACTTCATTATTACCCTGAATAAATACACCTATCTCCCCTTTGCCTGATTCAAGTCTTGTATATAATTCACCATTAGGAATCTTAAAAGTAGGTGCAACTTTTTTTGCTACATATTGATAATCTTGTCCAAAAATTTCATTTTTCTTATCTTGAGTGGCCATCCTTTTAGCCTCTAGATTTTCTGTAGGGCCACCAGGAATCATTTTACAAGCCTGTCTAATTATTTTTAGAGACTGCCTCATTTCCTCAACTCTTACGCGATATCTTGCATAACAATCACCTTCATTCTGACATGCAATTTGCCATTCGAAGTCATCATAACATTCATAACTATCAGCTTTTCTCAAATCCCAAGCGACTCCTGAAGCTCTCAACATTGGTCCAGAAAGTGACCAATTAATAGCTTGTTCTCTTGCAATTACTCCAAGTCCCTCAATTCTTTTCCTGAAAATAGGATTATTAGTAATCAATTTTTCATATTCATCAATTTTTGGTGAAAACCAATCACAAAAATCTATACATTTTTCTAACCATCCATAAGGCAAATCACATGCAACACCACCAATTCTAAAAAAATTATTATTGATTAATCTTTGTCCAGTTGCTGCCTCCCATAAATCATAAATCATTTCCCTCTCTCTGAAAATATAAAAGAAAGGAGTTTGAGCTCCAACATCCGCAAGGAAAGGACCTAGCCATAGAAGATGATTTGCAATTCTATTAAGTTCTAACATTATCACTCGTATATAGCTGGCCCTTTTAGGAACAGAAATATTAGCTAATCTTTCAGGAGCATTTACTACAATTGCTTCATAGAACATACCCGCTGCATAATCCATCCTGCTTACATAGGGAACATACATAACATTTGTTCTGTTTTCTGCAATTTTTTCCATGCCTCTATGCAAATAACCTATAACTGGTTCACAATCAATCACATTTTCCCCATCAAGGGTGACTACTAATCTAAGAACCCCATGCATTGATGGATGATGTGGTCCAAAATTAACCACCATAGGTTCAGTTCTAGTCTCTAGTTGAGCCATTGATAAATTCACTTCTTTTTAAATTTTAGTAGAAAGTTATGGAAACTGAATCTAATAATTCATTTTTGTTTAATCACATTTCAGTAATGACCAATGAAATAATAAGCGCAATTGATCTTTATAAAGATAATGTATTAAATGAATTTACTGGAATTGATGCAACTTTAGGAGGCGGAGGACATTCATATGCATTATTGAAAAAATATCCTAATTTAAAAATAATAGGTTTAGATCAAGATCCAATCGCAATAAAAGAAGCCTTAATTAAAAATAATAATTTCAAAGATAGGCTAGAAGTAAAAGAATCAAATTTTGCTAATTTTATACCTTCACAAAAAGTTTCTTTTATAATTGCAGATCTTGGAATTAATAGTAATCAAATAGATAATCCTAATAGAGGATTTAGTTTTCAAAAAGATGGTCCTATTGATATGAGAATGAATCCTAATTTGGAAACAAATGCTGAAAGTTTAATAAAAAAATTAAGTGAAAAAGATCTTGCAAATTTAATTTATGAATATGGGGAAGAACGATATTCAAGGAAGATTGCAAAAAGGATAAAAAAAGATTTAAAGGAGAAAGGTAATTACACAGGAACAAAAGATTTAGCATACGCAATTGCGGGTTGCTTCCCGCCAAAGCAGAGGTATAGAAGAATTCATCCGGCTACAAGAACATTTCAAGCATTAAGAATTGCTGTTAATAAAGAAATAGATTCTTTAAATAAATTTCTCGAAATAGCTCCAGATTGGTTATTACCAAATGGCATAATATCAATTATTAGTTTTCATTCATTAGAGGATAGACAAGTAAAAACTAAATTCAAAAATGATAAAAGATTAATAAATATAACTAAAAAACCAATCACTCCAAAAATATATGAAATTGAATCAAATAAAAGATCTCGCAGTGCGAAGCTAAGAATTGCAAAATTACGTTGAATTATCTTAATGAGCAAATTACCTGCGAAATATATTTAATTGCTTCATCAATTTCTTCATTTTTTGTATTTAAACCAATTCCAAATCTAATTGATGATTCTGCTTCATGAAAAGTTCTTCCAATTGCCCTTAAAACGTGAGAAGCTTCCCCACTGCTACATGCAGATCCAGCAGAACAAATTATTTTAGGCTTTAATTTTTTGTGTAAAAGAGAACCACTTACATTTGCAATTGTAATATTTAAATTATTTGGCAATCTACTCTTCATAGATCCATTTATAAAAATATCAGAGTTATTTTCTAGTAAACCATTCAGGAGATTATCACGCAGTAATGATAATTTATTCGAATTATTAATTTGATTTTCAAGTGCTAATTCAATTGCTTTAGCAAATCCCACTATTAAAGGAAGAGGAATAGTACCTGACCTTAGGCCAAATTCTTGTCCACCTCCTACTAATAGAGGATTCAAATTGATATCCTTATCAAGAATTAATAATCCAACACCTTTTGGTCCGTAAATTTTATGTGAACTTACAGTGATCATATTTGCAAGAGAATTATCAAATTGAAAAGGTAAATACCCTAAACATTGGGCTGCATCAGTATGCAATTTAATATTTCTTTCTTCACAAATAGTTAATATTTCTTTGATAGGTTGCACTACTCCAATCTCATTGTTTGCCAACATAATACTTACTAAAAATGTATCTTTATTGATAGCTGAGAGAAATTGCTCTATTAATAAAAGTCCATCTTGACCAGGATTAATTTCAGTAACTGTGAATCCCTCATTTTGCAATTGTCTAATAGGCTCTAAAACTGCATTGTGCTCCGTACTAAGAGTAATTATGTGACCAAACTTACGATTAATTCGGTAAAAACTCCTAGCAAAACCAAATAAAGCTAAATTATTAGCCTCTGTAGCTCCACTTGTAAAAATAATTTTCTGATCTCTCAGTCCCAATAGTTTTGAAATTTTATCTCTCGTTCCCTCCAGTGCGGCTGAAGCATAGATGCCAGCTAAATTTGATTTGCTTGATGGATTGGCAAAAATATCTGACCAATATGGTTTCATTGCTTCAACAACTTCTTCAAGACAAGGAGTTGAAGATTGATAATCTAGTAAAATAGGATTTGCAACCATAATTTTAAGTATATAAAATTTTCAATAAGATCCATTAAAAGGCTAAAAATGAACTCATGAATCAAACTGACTTAAATAATGAAACAACTAAAAAATCACAAATCCTATTAGTTGATGATGAGCCTGGACTCAGAAATGCTGTGAAAACCTTCTTAGAGGATGAAGGATTTGAAATAACGGTTGCTGTTGATGGAGAAGATGGATGGGAAAAAGCGCAGCAATTTTTTCCAGATTTAATAATTAGTGACATTATGATGCCAAGATGTAATGGATATACCTTATTAGAACGAATTAGGGAAGATGAAAGGCTTGGCGGTACACCTGTTATATTTCTAACAGCAAAAGGTATGACCCTAGATAGAACCCAAGGATATTTAGCAGGAGTTGATGACTACATTTCAAAACCATTTGATCCAGATGAATTATCTGCAAGAGTAAAGAATGTAATAAATAGACAAGAAAGGCTTCTTAAAGAAGCAGCAAAATTTGCGGATACAGATGTTAGCAAAATGGCCAAACAAATCACTGAAATCAGATCAATGTTGACGAATAATAATCCAAAAAATCAAGCTAATTTAATAACTACTCCAAACTTTACTCCTAGAGAAGCGAGTGTATTACAACTAGTCGCCGAAGGTCTTATGAACAAAGAAATAGCTAGAAAATTAGAAACCTCGATAAGAAATGTTGAAAAATACGTTAGCAGATTATTTATTAAAACAAGCACTTCTAGTAGAACTGAATTAGTAAGATATGCGCTAGAAAATAATTTAGTAAATTAAATATTATTTTATTTTCTTAAATTCAATTAATTTTGAGAAATAAAAAGGTGCTTGATTTAATTTATTTTGAGTAGAAATAAAACCTTTTTCTTTTGCGGCATTTATTATCCCATTTTCCTTTAACGTGTAAGCTCTTGTTGTTTTACTTGGGCCAGGAAATAATTTTCCAATATTTTTAAGAATTGCTAATAAAGGTGTATAAGGAGCAAAACTAACAATTAATTTTGATTTACTTAAGTCGCATAAATGTTTAACCATTTCTTCGGCAACATCTTGTGGATAATGAATAAATACATCCAAGCAAATTACGCAATCAAAACTTCCCGTCAAGTTTTCAAGATCACAAGTTTTAAATTTTATTTTTTTTGAACTCAGACCAGCAGTCTTAATTCTTGCCCTAGTTTCATTCACCATAGAGGAAGAAATATCACTTAATTGAATCTGATTAACTCCTAATTGTAAAAGGGGAACAGCAAGGCTGCCTACTCCACATCCTGCATCGCAAAAAGTTAATTTATTTAAATCAGGATAGTTTTTAACCAGATTTATCACATCGTCAACAGTTTTCTGGTGTCCTTTTCTAATATTTTTTTGAACAGTATTTACATCTTCAGATTGACTATATATTCTTTTCCATCTATCAAAACCAGTGCCGTTAAAATAATTTTCAACTTCACTTTTTTCGAGATTTTTACTTGTTGGCATAACTTTTTTAAAAAATTAATCAATTTAATACTAACTAACTAGCGCTCAACTAATTGCACGTCATCATAAGAAAAGAATTGTTTTGTTATTTTGTCAAATTTGAATTCAACCAAGACTTATAGGATCGCAATAGTTATGGGAAGTGACTCTGATCTTAAAACTATGAAGCCAGCCATTGATATTATTAACAAATTTGGAATAGAAATGGATATATCTATATTATCTGCTCATAGAACACCTCTTGAAATGATGGAATATGCAAAAAATGCAGAAAAAAATAATATAAAGATTATTATCGCTGGTGCAGGAGGATCTGCACATTTACCTGGAATGATTGCATCAATGACAAACATACCTGTAATTGGAGTTCCTGTAGAATCGAAATCTCTAAAAGGAATTGACTCGCTGCTTTCTATCGTTCAAATGCCAGCAGGAGTTCCAGTCGCAACTGTTGCTATTAATGGAGGTAAGAATGCAGGAATCCTTGCAATTCAGATTATTAGTTTAATTGATGAGAAATTAAGAGAAAAACTTATAAACTTCAAAAAAGAAATCAATGAAACCGTCAATATAAAGAATAAAAATTTACACAAATTAGGGGCTGACAAATATTTAGAAAATTACTAATTGTAATTTACTTACAATCCAAAAAATTCTCTTCATTTAAATAATCAATAATTTGCTGCACAGAATCATTTAGGCTCAGTGAACCAGTATCAACAATAATATTTGGATCATTAGGTATTTCGTATGGGCTAGAAATCCCTGTAAATTGCTTAATTTGACCTAAACGAGCCTTTTTATATAAACCTTTTGTATCTCTTGCTTCGCATACATCCAAATTTGCTGCACAATAAATTTCTATGAAATCTTCTGACCCTATTATATTTTTAACCTCTGCTCTGTCTTTTTTAAATGGTGATACAAAAGCAGTAATTGTAATAATACCAGCATTCATAAATAAATTAGCAACCTCGCCTATCCTTCTAATATTTTCTTCTCTATCTTTATCTGAAAAGCCAAGATCCTTGCACAAACCATGCCTAATATTATCGCCATCAAGAATAAAGGTTGATAAACCTTTTTTATGCAAAGATTCATTTAAGGCATTTGCCAGGGTACTTTTACCTGAACCAGATAAACCTGTTAACCATATAACTAAACCTTTATGACCACGCATTTTTTCTAATTCATTTCTGCCAATTGTCAAATTATGCCATTTTATATTTTTGTCAAAAATTTTTAGATCTTCTTTAGACATAAATACGATATACTACGAAGTTAATATCTATACTAACTCTTTAACCTCATACATTATAATTCTCTTTACGAAGAAAATCCTTCACTTTATCAACTAGGTCTCCTTGTAATTGCAAATCTTTATCACTAAATTTACCACCTGTTCCACAAAATATCTTTAATTTTTTTAAAAAACTTTTAGCTTCAAGTATAGTATCGCTCGTAAAGCCCGTAATAATTGTTACTGTTTTACCTTTTTTACCCTTTTTCTGCTTATAAACATATATTTTTGAACACTTATTAATATCATTCTTCATTTCATTATCTTCAGTGCGAAATGGTTCATTATTAAACTCAACCCAATTTTTCTTACGCATTAATTTATATTTATATATAGTAGATTTAAATATATTATAGAAAATTGGTAAGTTCAATTTCTCTAAAAAATCAAAATCATAGTGATGACAGTACAAATCGTCCTTCACACAATGGTAGATTTGGTAGATACGGTGGACAATATGTTCCTGAGACATTAATGCCTGCACTTTTTGAATTAGAGAAAGCAGCAAAAGATGCCTGGAAAGATAAAAGATTTACTGAAGAATTAAACCATTTGTTAAAGACTTATGTTGGTAGAGAGACTCCACTATATGAAGCGAAAAGGCTCACTGAATACTATAAGAGAAAATCTATTAGAAGCAGAATATGGCTAAAACGAGAAGATCTAAACCATACTGGTGCTCATAAAATCAATAACGCCCTAGGACAAGCATTACTTGCCATAAGGATGGGGAAACAAAGAATTATTGCAGAAACAGGCGCAGGTCAACATGGTGTAGCGACTGCAACAGTATGCGCAAGATTTGGTCTAAAATGTGTCATATATATGGGAGAAGAAGATATTAAAAGACAATCTTTAAATGTATTCAGGATGAAACTTCTTGGTGCAGAAGTAAAAGTTGTCACCTCAGGGACATCAACTCTTAAAGATGCTACAAGTGAAGCAATCAGAGATTGGGTGTCTAATGTTGAAAACACTCACTATATTTTAGGTTCGGTTGCAGGTCCGCATCCTTATCCAATGCTAGTGAGAGACTTTCACGCAGTCATAGGTCAAGAGACAAAAAAACAATGCGTTGAATCTTTTGGTTCGCTACCAAATATTTTACTAGCTTGTGTTGGAGGAGGTTCAAATGCAATGGGTCTATTTCATTCATTTGTAAACGAAAAACAAGTTCGCCTTATTGGAGTAGAAGCTGCAGGTTGTGGAATAAATACAGAAAAACATGCTGCAACCATTACCAAAGGATCGATTGGCATCCTTCATGGGGCTATGAGCCTTTTATTACAAGATGAAAATGGGCAAGTTCAAGAAGCACATTCAATTAGTGCTGGCCTAGACTATCCAGGTGTTGGTCCAGAGCATAGTTTTCTAAAAGAGATTGGTAGAGCTGAATATGGATCAGTAACGGATATAGAAGCTTTAAAGGCCTTAAAACTTGTTAGTGAACTAGAAGGAATAATTCCTGCCTTAGAAACTGCGCATGCTTTTGCATGGCTAGAAAAGTTAGTTCCAACTCTTGAGAAAGATTCAGAAATAGTTATTAATTGTTCAGGTAGAGGTGATAAAGATGTAAATACTGTCTCGTCGAGAATAAATGAATTAGATTAATACCTAGGAACGTTTGAATCAATATATTTGCTCCACCCATCTATACCATCCTCCAAATTCCAAACTTCTTGTACAAATTTATTATCTAATAAGAAAGTGCCAAAATTATAACTCCTTATACCCATATGACACAAAACCACTATTTTCTTACCTTTATATTTGCTTAGTTTAGAAAATACATAGTCTATTGAGACTTTGCTCATTGGAATATGTACATCTGTATATGGGAAATCTGCAATTTCTAGCTCCATAGTTTCTCTCACATCAATAATAATTGGTTGCTCATCCTCAGAATTAATCCAATCTTTTAAGTCATGCACGGAAAGACTTTTTGGACAATATTTCACAGAATATTTAATAAATTCTTATTAACAATTTAGTAATAAGAGTTGCGAGAATAAAAGTATTGTTAAGAATAAAAATAAAAATGAAGATAAAATATATAGGTTTAACGATAATATTATTTTTAATTAGTTTCTCTTTAACATTTAAGAAAGTAAATTCAAAAGAATTAAATATTAATGATTTAGGTATATTTAAATATATTCCAAATAATTATGAAATATCCTTAATATCTAATGTCAATAATGCTGATATTAATCAATTTGTAAAAAAAAATATAGAAAAAAATATACAAAGCGATTTGATTACATTAAGAAATGGAATATATTCATTTTTTGGATTTGATTTAACAAATAAATTTAAAGATATTTATGATGGTGAATTTGCATTATCAACATTTTATAAAGACAATGATCAACAACAGATTCTGCTAATCATAAAAGTAAAAGATTCTACAGGTATTAATAATATATTAAATTTAAATGATGATTTAAATGAAGATAATAAGTTAATTTCAATTAGTAGGCCTGAAAAGATTAATTTTCTAAATTATGTTATTAAAACAAAAGATAACTATATAATTTTTTCATCAAACAAGGATTTAATTAATTCATCAATTAATGCCCAGAAGAATAATCATAAGCAAAATAGGATCAATCAATTGCCGCATAATTTATTAAAAAAGATAAAAGAAGAAAAGTTATTGATACTATCTAATGAAAATTTAGTAAATCATACTCTTGGAGAAAATTATTTTTCAAATGATCAATATTTCCTTACTTTCTTAAGATATGCAAAAAATACAATAAAATTAAAAACTACTTCAATTACTAATTATGAAAGTATAAATCAAGAATTACTTACTGAAAATTTGAAAACTTTTAATGATGAAAGTAATATTTTTTTAGTTAATTATTTCAATATCCTTAATAGTCAATCTCCATTTTTAGAAATAAATAATATCCAAAAGAAAATCCTTGAAGGTATAAGAGGGAAAATTAATAATAAAACTCTTCTTATAGGTAATGAAAGATATTGGATATTGGTAATAAAAAATATTGATGATGAAGATAATTTGTTGGATCAAATTAAATTTCTTAATGGGTTTAATAAAAATGTTTTAAAGATGAATAATAATAATTATTCAGTTTTTTCAAAAGATAGACTTTCTCTAATAGGCAATAAAGTTTTTTATGAGAAAGAGAATCCTATTTTTATTAAAGAACGAGATAACTTAATTTTTGTAAGCAACGATTTGCCATCTATCTCAAATAATGAAATGCTGGAAAATTTCACACAAGTAGAATTTAGTGATGATTTAACCAGTGAATCAAAAAATTTATTTATTGACGATGAAATCTATTTAAATAAATTTTCTCAAAATATTTTTAAATATAACTATCCAATTATTAAGAAGATAAAAATTTTTATAAGTAATTCATTAAATTTTAAAATTAATAAATTCAATGTGAAGATTAAGCAAGGAATACCTCAATTAAATCCAACCATTTTTATAGAATCAGAACTAAAAATACTTTAGAATTTATTTTCAAATACTTAAATTAAAAATAAATAGTAAAAGGCTTGAATTTAATCATGATTAATTTTACTATTTAACTCTATATAATAACTCTTTAATGAAAAGGACTGTAGATACTTCAGAAAAAATGCTAAAACCAGGCTTAGAGGGTATACCAGTTACTAAATCATCAATATGTGATATTGATGGGCAAAAAGGAAAACTTTTATATAGAGGTTATCCTATCGAAGAGTTGGCCCAAAAAAGTAGTTTTCTAGAGACAGCATTCTTATTAATTTGGGGGGAATTACCGACGGCGAAAGAACTGAATAACTTCGAAGCTGAGGTTCAAATGCACAGAAGATTAAGCTTTAGAGTTAGAGATATGATGAAATGCTTTCCTGCTTCAGGTCATCCAATGGATGCACTACAATCAAGCGCTGCATCACTTGGTTTATTTTATTCCAGAAGAGCTATTGATGATCCAAAATATGTTTACAATGCTGTGATTAGATTGATCGCAAAAATTCCAACTATGATTGCGGCATTTCAGCTTATCCGAAAAGGACACGATCCTATTCAGCCAAGAGATGATTTATCATACTCGTCAAATTTTCTTTATATGCTGACAGAAAAGGAACAAGATCCATTAGCAGCAAAGGTTTTGGATAAATGTTTAATTCTTCATGCAGAACATAGTTTAAATGCCAGCACTTTTAGCGCGAGAGTAACGGCAAGTACTCTTACAGATCCTTATGCAGTAGTAGCATCTGCCGTTGGTACTTTAGCTGGTCCTCTCCATGGCGGAGCTAATGAAGATGTAATAGCCATGTTAGAAAATATAAAAACACCAGATAATGCAGCTTTATTCATCAAAAAATCAATTGAAAAAAAAGTAAAGATTATGGGATTTGGTCATAGAGAATATAAAGTAAAAGATCCTAGAGCGATAATTCTTCAAAAATTAGCGGAAGAATTATTTGAAAGATTCGGTAAAGATGAAATGTATGAAATTGCAAAAAGATTAGAAGAGGATGCTATCCCATCTTTAGGTCCCAGAGGAATTTATCCAAATGTTGATTATTATTCTGGACTTGTTTACAGAAAGCTTGGCATTCCGAGAGATCTATTTACACCAATATTTGCTATTTCAAGAGTAGCAGGTTGGTTAGCCCATTGGAGGGAACAACTTGGTGCTAACAGAATTTTTAGACCATCTCAAATTTATACTGGATCTAAACCTAGGAATTGGTTACCATTGGAGAAAAGATAATCATTTTTTTGCTTATTCGAGAGAATATACACATAAATGACTCCAAAGAGTTAATCTAGGATATAAATAACATTTTCAGTTTTGAACACGGGCCTTAATTTAGAATATAGTTTTAATGAAGCATTAAAAGCTGTTGGAGTCTCTAGTGAAATAGCACATATCATTTGGCTACCTTTTCCAATGTTGCTTGTTCTGGTGGCAGCAGTGATTGGCGTTTTAGTTACTGTTTGGCTTGAAAGAAAAATTTCTGCTGCTGCTCAACAAAGGATAGGGCCTGAATACGCAGGCGCATTAGGAGTTCTTCAGCCAATAGCTGACGGTCTTAAGTTACTTGTGAAAGAAGATATTATCCCCGAGAAAGCAGACTCTATACTTTTTACGGCGGGACCGGTATTAGTGCTTGTTCCTGTTATTCTCTCTTGGTTAATCGTCCCTTTTGGTCAAAATTTGCTTATAAGTAACGTTGGTATTGGAATATTTTTATGGATAGCTCTAAGTAGTATTCAACCTATTGGACTTTTAATGAGTGGATATGCATCCAATAATAAGTATTCTCTTTTGGGTGGATTGAGAGCCGCAGCCCAATCAATTAGCTATGAAATCCCACTAGCTCTTTCTGTTTTAGCAATTGTAATGATGACTAATTCCCTTAGCACTGTCGATATAGTCAATCAACAAAATACTGCAGGAATTTTAAGCTGGAATATTTGGAGGCAACCAGTAGGATTTATTATATTTTGGATTTGTGCACTAGCAGAATGTGAGAGACTGCCTTTTGACCTACCTGAAGCAGAAGAAGAGCTTGTTGCAGGTTATCAAACAGAATATGCAGGCATGAAATTCGCTTTATTTTACTTGGGTAGCTATATCAATTTAATTCTCTCAGCGCTTTTAGTATCTGTTCTTTATTTAGGTGGATGGGGATTTCCAATACCAGTTGAACAAGTTTCCAATTTACTTCATTTACCTTTAGATGCTCCTGTAATTCAAGTTTTAACTGCAACTATTGGTATTATTATGACAATTTTAAAAGCTTATCTTTTAGTATTCATTGCAATATTACTTAGATGGACAACACCAAGAGTTAGGATTGATCAATTGCTTGATTTGGGCTGGAAGTTTTTATTACCTATTTCATTAGCAAATCTTCTCTTAACTGCAGCTTTAAAATTGACACTACCACAATTTTTTGGGGGATAAGTTAAGTATTTTTACTTACGGAAAGAAAAAATTTCTATTATAATGTATATATATATGTTTCTTAAATGAAAGATTTTCTTCAAAAAGTCAATAGTTACATTAAAGAAGCTTTTGGTGCCAGCAAATATTTATTTGATGGTATTACAGTAACCTTTGATCATCTCCGTAGAAGACCAGTAACTGTTCAATACCCATATGAAAAACTAATACCTTCAGAAAGATATAGGGGAAGGATACATTATGAATTTGATAAATGTATAGCTTGTGAAGTTTGTGTAAGAGTTTG
>CETG01181773.1_pt1 | contig 64255 bp, 94 predicted proteins | sample 361471 | NCBI WGS metagenome assembly CETG01 (sample SAMEA2622696, study PRJEB7988) | marine metagenome | isolation source: saline water (ENVO:00002010), including | reverse complement strand
CTTTTATTAAAACAATACTCTGCAAATAAAACCATTTGATCAAAAAGGTTATTTGCTAGATTTTTATCAACTTCTTTATCGCTTGCTCCTTCTACAAAAAGTTGTCTATGTCTTTCCATTTCATTGATCTTCTTTTTACCCATTGCTCTTCGTAATAAATCAGCCTCACCAAGCGAATAACCAGCCAAATCTTGAGCGATTTTCATTATCTGTTCTTGATAAACCATAATCCCATAAGTATCTTTAAGAATAGGTTCTAATAATTCATGAGGAAATTCGACCCTCTCCTTTCCATGTTTGCGATTAATAAATTTTGGTATAAGACCTGCATCTAGAGGACCAGGTCTATATAAAGCAAGGATTGAGGAGATATCTTCTAAAGAAGATGGCTTTAAATCTTTTACTATTTGCCTCATTCCACTTGATTCTAATTGGAATATACCTTCCAAGTCTCCTCTAGATAAAAGATCAAATGTTTTACTATCATCTAAAGGAAATTTATCAGGATCTAAGTTCATTCCATTTGATTGATTTAAAATATTAACAGTCTTGTTTATCATTGTAAGGTTTTTTAAACCTAAGAAATCCATTTTTAGCAACCCTAAAGACTCAATATCTTCCATAAAATATTGAGTAATAATTTGCCCCTCATTATTTCGCTGAAGAGGAACTATTTTATCAAGGGAATCTGCACCTATAACAACTCCTGCGGCATGAACCCCAAATGTCTTATTTGTTCCTTCTATTCTGATAGCCATATCTACCCATTTTTTAATAGTTGAATCATTGTTATATTTTTCTCTAAATTCTTTGTTCGGAGTTTCCTTCCCAATCATCACTGAAAGCTTTGCAGGCTTGCCACGAACAACAGGAATTAACTTTGCCAATCTATCTGAATCACCGTAAGAAATATCTAAAACCCTCGCCACATCCTTTAAAACTGCCTTGGATGTCATTCTGTTAAAAGTTATTATTTGTGCAACCTTATCTTCCCCATATCTTTGAGTTACATATTCAATAACCTCAGACCTTCTTTCAATACAAAAGTCAGTATCAATATCAGGGAGTGATTTACGTTCAGGGTTTAAGAATCTTTCAAATAATAATCCATTTATTACAGGATCAATATTCGTGATTCTTAAAGCGAAAGCAACTAGAGATCCAGCAGCAGAACCTCTTCCAGGACCTACAGGTATTCCTTTCTCTCTGGCAAACTTAATATAATCCCAAACAACTAAGAAGTAAGTTGGGAAACCCATTTGATCTATTATTTGAATCTCATGTTTAAGCCTTTTAATATAATTGTCACCAATCTGATCTGATGATTGGACATTAAATCTCTCAATCAAACCTTTTATTGCAACTTCCTTTAAATAATTAACAGCAGTTAAACCTTTAGGTATAGGGAAATCAGGCATTTTGTAACTTCCCAATATTGAATACTCTTCTATCTTTTCAGATATCAATACAGTGTTTCTTATTGCTTTTTCAATAATATCTTTATCTATATGATCAGAAAATAATCTCAACATTTCTTCCTCTGATTTTATATATTCAGTTCCTGTATATCTAAGACGCTTCTCCTCACTAACTAGTTTTCCAGTTAAAACGCATAGCAATGCGTCATGGGCTTCGACATCATATTTAGAAAGATAATGGGCATCATTTGTCGCAATTATTTCAATTCCAAGCTCTTTAGAAATACGAACCATTTCAACATTAACAATACGATCTTCTATTGATCCATGGTCTTGAATCTCAAGATAGAAGTCATTCCCAAAGACATCCTTGTACCAACGAGCAATATTCCTTGCGACATCTAGTCGGCCTTTTAAAATAGCCTGAGGAATCTCACCACCCAAGCAAGCTGTAGAAACAATTAAGCCTTCACTATATTTTTTCAACAACTCCTTGTCGATACAAGGTCTAGAAAATATTCCTCTACCTCTCATTCCTCGGAGGTGACTAATAGTGGTCAGTTTTACTAAATTCTTATATCCAATTGAGTTCTTAGCTAATACAACCAAATGGTAACGCCGTTCTTTTTTAGGTTGAGGGTCGTCTATTGAGCCATTTATTACATACATCTCATTGCCGATAATTGGTTTAATTCCGGCAGATTTGCATAATTTCAAAAGTTCAATTGAACCATACATAACACCATGATCAGTCAACGCCAGTGCAGGCATTGAGAGCTCTTTAGCTCTCTTAACCATTTTGGGCAATTGACTTGCTCCATCAAGAAGGCTGTAATCACTGTGATTATGTAAAGGGACAAATCCCATTTAGAAGCTCATCAGAGTACACAATATAAAGAGTAGCTCGTAAATTGAAACACTATATAAAGTGTCAGACTTGCTCAAGGAATGAAATTATTGGCAGGCCTATTAGTCATAACATTTGTAGCCTGCTCATATTGATATGCCACCTGTAATAAACGTGCTTCATCTAAAACGTTTCCAATCAACTGAAGACCAATAGGCAATCCTTCCTTATCAAAACCACATGGAAGACTAATAGCAGGAAGACCAGCTAAATTTGCAGGGATAGTGAGTAAGTCTGAAAGATACATTGAGAGCGGATCCTCACTTCTAGAACCTGCCTTGAACGCGGTGGTAGGTGCAGTAGGTGTTAGTAAAATGTCTACTTTTTCAAATGCTAATTCAAAATCTCTTCTAATTAATGTTCTTACTTTTTGAGCTTTTTTATAATAAGCATCTACATATCCGGCTGAGAGTGCATAAGTACCAATTAATATTCGTCGTTTAACTTCACTACCAAATCCTTCAGATCGACTTAAAGATGTCATAGAAGAAAGTGTATTTCCTTCTTCAGATCTATAACCATATTTAACACCATCATATCTTGCAAGATTCGCAGAAGCTTCTGAGGGAGCTATTAAATAATATGTAGCTATTCCATCATTAAAACAAGGACAATCTATTTCTATTATTTCTGCTCCTAAAGATTTCATTTGATTGGCCGCTTCCATTGTTGATTCTTTAACTTCAGCAGACAGACCAGACTGATCAAAACATTGTTTAATCAAACCAATTCGTAAATTTTTGATCGGACTAGATAATTGATCTACATAGTTAGGGACAGAAACATCTAAACAAGTTGAATCCTTGTTATCTTTGCCAGAAATAACATGTAAAACCTCAGCAGAATCAGAAACACAATTACTAAATGGGCCTACCTGATCCAAAGAACTAGCAAATGCAATTAAACCCCAGCGGCTAACTCGACCATAAGTAGGTTTTAATCCAACTACTCCACAAAATGAAGCTGGTTGCCTTATCGAACCTCCAGTATCGGAACCTAAAGACGCCATACATAAACCAGAGGCAACAGCTGCAGCACTACCTCCTGAACTTCCACCAGGAACTCTATTTAAATCCCATGGATTAGAAGTAGCACCAAAAAATGAATTTTCTGTAGAGCTCCCCATGGCAAATTCATCAAGATTTGTTTTACCCAATAAGATTCCTCCTGCTTTCCAAATTCTTTGAGTAACTGTTGATTCATACGGTGGAACAAAATTCTCAAGCATTCGACTTGCACAAGTTGTAGTTATTCCCTTAGTACAAAGGTTGTCTTTTATCGCAAAAGGGACTCCAGCCAAAGGAGGTAGATCATGCCCAGCTAATCGATCTTCATCAATCTTCTTTGCCTGAGATATTGCTTGCTCAAAATTCAAATGTAAATATGAATGAATCCTTTTATCTATATCTAATATGCGAGAAATATAAGATTGAACCAGCTCTTGAGCTGATACTTCTCCCTTATTAAGTTGTTTACGCCATTCGGCAATTGACATTATCTTTAGTTTTTCGAAATTTTGAATCCTTTATATAGCTTATAAAAAAAACTAACTTGTTAGAGGCTCAGAACGTCGGCAACGTATAAACCTGTGATTTACAGATTGAGTGCCTTCTTCTAATAAATCTTCAATAAATTTTGATAGATTTACCTTAAGACTTCTTCTGGTAAGGAAAGGACCAAACCAATAAGTGGCATTTGGGTTTGTGGTCTCAATTTTGGCCCACCAAGTAAGGCCAAAAATGTTTCCAAGACTGCGTAGCGCCCTAATGGGGCCCATAATAAAAAGAAATTTATATATACATTACATATTCTATAAAAATAGTCAAAGCAAAAGCTTGTTACAAGGATAATACAAATGTTGAATTCAAAACCAAATATACCTAAAAAGCTTTTATTTATAAGAAAACTCTGAATCATCCAGTCAATAAAGATTCTTTAATTCTAAAGATTTGAACAATAATTAATTCTTTTCTAAATTCTGTTCTACTTAATATTAATAATTTAATATTTTTTATTTAATTGAAAAATTTGCTCTTACTAATTTTGGTGAGGGGGCTTGACCTGAGATACTCTTCATCCAACTATTTCTAGCAATTTCATATAAAACAACAGAAGTGGCAACAGACGCATTAAGACTTGTGGTTTGACCTCTTAAAGGAATTCTAACTAGTTGATCACAATGTTTTCTTGTTAAAAGAGATAAACCTTTATCTTCAGACCCAATAACAACAACTAAAGGACCTTCTAAATCAACTTCTTGCAATGTAGAGGCGCCTTCAGCGGCCAAGCCTAAAACTTTATACCCAACATCCTTAAGCTGTACTAAAGACCTATTGAGATTTACTACTCTTGCTACTGGTAAATGCTCCAAAGCACCAGCTGCCACTTTAGCTACAGAGCCTGTTAAGCCTGCACTCCTTCTTTGAGGCAATATTAAACCATGAGCACCAAATGATTCCGCAGATCTAATTATTGCTCCTAAATTATGAGGATCTGTTAATCCATCTAAAGCCAATAGAAGAGGTGATTCATTTAATGAATTACATCCATCAATTAATTTTTTCAAATCAAGTGTTTCTGCTGCTGCAGTTTGAAGCGCAATTCCTTGATGAACTGCACCTTTTGTTATTTGACCTAGTCGGGCCCAAGAGACCTCTTCAACTAATACACCAGAAGACTTTGCATCTTTAATAAATTGAAAAAACTTAGGCGTATTTCTCAATTCTGAAGTACACCAAATTCTATGAATAGGTCTTCCTGTTTCAAAAGCTGCCTGAGTTGCATGACGCCCCCATAGGAAATCAGCAAGTTGCTCATATAAATTATTTTGATAATTATTATTTTTGCTTGAATCTAAATTATTGATAGGTGTTGACGAATTAAAATCATTACTTTTTCGTGAATATGAAATCCTTTGATCAAAATTCGAACCAGGCTCTAGCTTTCTTCTTTTATAATTATTACTTCTATATTTATTATTGGGATTAGAAGTAATATTTTGATTACTATATCTTTCTTCATTTATGCGATCTCTTCTTCCTTTATAAGAAGATTCTTCATTCCTTGAAAAATTACGATTAAATTGGTTTCGATCTCTCCTATCCTCAGTTTTATTTCTTTCAGAATAATTAGAATTCTTTTCTCTGTATTTAGAATTAGTAGACATTCTATTTTTTCCGACTCCAGATGATCTTCTGAAGTTACTTGATCTTTTATCAAATCGATTGTTCATTTGTTTAACCACTAACCAGTAGGAAGACTTTCTTGAAGTTTGTCGAGCAACTGAGCAAGTCTTAGAGGATTCTTAAGAAACAACCATCCAACCATTGTCTCAAAACCTGTAGCCATAGCATAGGTAGCCGCATCACCTTTCCTTGGTCCTCGTCCTGATCGATTGCGTCCCCTCCTAACTAAATCTTTTTCTAAATCATTTAAGAAAGGCTCTAACAAATTAAGCGCCTCTGCCTGCGCACAAGCTTTTACTTCAGAGACAACAGCGTGATGTAAATCTTTTGACCTACCAGGCCTATTGCAAAATCTTAAACGTTGGTGCATTTCCCAAACAGCATCACCTAACCAGGCCAACTGTAAAGGACCTAAATCATCTGGTGACCCAGATGGCCTTTGTAAACGAATCCAATCAGTCAAGCAGCTAACTTATTCAGTGCAGTATTGAGATCTGCAACTACGTTTAGAAATTCTTCTAATCTTACAAGTTTGATTGTTTGCATGACTCTTGGATTGCTAACAACCAAAAAAGCACGTTTGGACTTATTGCAAATCTTGGCCGTCTGAACCATTGCACCAAGACCAGAAGAGTCAATAAAATCGATCTTTGACAAATCAATAACAATTGAAGATTGATTTGCCTCAAGGACATCAGTTACGTAAGTAGTGAACTGCTTTTCTGAATAAGCATCTAGTTGCCCTGTGAAAAAGAACACTAGACATCCTTTTCGGTTTTCAAAACCACCTCTTAAAGAGACGGTTAATCGCTGCAAATCTTTTATGGGTTTAAACCCCCTATCGGTATGGTCCGAAGTGTAGTTATTAAAGTCAAACTATTCCACGCTTCTACGTTGATTTTCCATTAGAGAAACAAAACGATCAAAATGATGGTCAGCATCATGTGGACCAGGACTAGCTTCTGGATGGTATTGAATACCAAAAACTGGTTTTTTCAACATTGCAATTCCTGCAACAGTTTGGTCATTTAAGTTCAAATGTGTTATTTCTACCAATTCTTTAGGTAAAGATAAAGGATCAAGTGCAAAGCCATGATTCTGACTAGTAATTTCTAGTCTTCCACTGATCCCACATGGATGATTTAATCCACGATGCCCAAATTCAAGTTTAAAAGTTTTACCACCTAGAGCCAGGCCTAATATTTGATGCCCCAGACAAATACCAAAGATCGGAAGATCATGCTGTTTTATCAACTCTTTAGCTAAAGCAATACCATCCTTAACAGCAGAAGGATCTCCAGGACCATTGGACAAAAATATTCCTTCAGGATTAAAACTCTTTATTTTTATTAAATCCGAGTTAACTGGCAGAACATTTACTTCACAACCATGAGCAACTAATCGTTCAAGGATTGATCTCTTGATCCCAAAATCAATAGCAACAACTCTATAAGGTTTTTCTTTTCTACTTTTAACGCGTTTATCAAATGACAATTTGCAAGTCTTTTCCCAGAAAAATTGTTTTTTAGTTGAAACAGAATTAACAAGGTTTAAACCCTCCATTGAAGAACTTGATTTAAGTTTCTTTGCAAGATCATGAGTAGTAAGTTGTTCATCACTACTAATTACTCCATTCATTGCACCTGAACTTCTTAAATGTCTAACTAAAGCTCTAGTATCTAGTCCATAAATACCGACAATCTTCTGATCTTCAAACCATTTTTCTAAAGTTAATTTACAACGCCAACTGCTTGGGATACTCATATATTGTCTTGCAATTACTCCTTTAACAGAAGAACTTTCAGATTCATTGTCCACTTCATTTATACCTGTATTACCAATCTCTGGATATGTAAAAGAAACCAATTGCCCATAATAACTTGGATCTGTTAAGACTTCTTGATAGCCAGTAATACCAGTATTAAAAACAACCTCGCCTATTACAGTGCCCCTATATCCAAAGGCTTTCCCTTCAAAGAGGGTTCCATCCGCCAATAATAATTGAGCATTTTGTTCTTTTTCTAACTTCATTGAGGAAAGATTTCGAATAGAAATGGAAAACTTTATTATTTATTGGTGTAAGAAGTTTTTGAGTTCTTCAAAAACATTCCAAGCCTTTCCAGACTCTAGAGTCTGAATTGATTGATTGAATCCAGAATATAAATTAGATTCCAATCCTGCAGCCCATAAAACCAAAGCATTATTCAAAGCTACAACTTCTTTTTGTGCTTTTGTCCCCCCACCCTTTAGTAGAGATGAAAGGATATTTTTGTTAATCGTTATATCTCCACCTTTCAACTCATCATTTTTTACTCCAGTAATTCCAAATTCCACAGGATTTAATTCCATAGAAGTTATTTCCTGATTTTCTACAAGTCTAATTTTATTAGGTCCCTGTAATGAAGCCTCATCCAAGCCTCCAAAACCATAAACAACAACAGCTCTTTTTAAGCCAATTTTTTGAAGTGCTTCTGCCATTGGATCTAACAAATCTTCCTTAGCAACCCCTAAAACTTGAGAAGTTGGTCTAAGGGGATTAACCAAAGGTCCCAATAAATTAAAAAGAGTTCTGATCCCAAGACTTTTTCTTAAAGGTGCAAGACTTATCAATGAAGGATGCCAAGCAGGGGCAAAAAGGAAAGTAACTTTTTTAAATGAAACTGCTTCTATAACTTTCTCTAATGGAGAATCAAGTCGAATCCCCAAGCCTTCAAGAACATCAGCAGATCCAACCTTTCCACTTGCACTCCTATTGCCATGTTTAGCAACATTTGCTCCACAAGCTGCAGCTAAGAATGCAACTGCAGTTGAAATATTAAAAGTATCTGCTCCATCACCTCCTGTTCCACAAGTATCAACCATTGGAATATCTGGAGAAGGCAATGGAAGGGAGCAAGCTTCTCGAAGGATTTTTGCCATAGCAGCAAGTTCAGAGCCTGTAAGCCCCTTGGCTCTAAAAGCCGCTAAGAAAGCTCCGGTTTGAACAGGCAAAAGATCTTCAGAGAGCCAAGACTTCATAAGGTTTGCCGCCTCAATATCAGTTAAATCTTTTCCTTCTAAAAGATTTTCAAGGACTTGTGACCAAGGAATAGCATTGGAAGAGCTCAACTAAAAATGTCCTTAAGCATTAATGTCATTAAGTATGATAGAAAGCTTTTTTATAAGTTTTGTGTAATGACCTGAATAATAAAATTTTTAGCAATCTTTCTCCCCAATCAAGTTATTGTATTATCAGAAGTATCAAATCCAGAGCCAATTACATCATCTGTTTTGGCTCCTGGCCTAAATCCTTTTTGCCAAAGAGCCTTTGTCCTTAAATTCAAAGAGTCTCTTGTCATGTTCCATAGATTTAGAATTTTATTCATATCCATTTGAAGATCTTTAGCGCCAGGGAAGCCTTCATATCTGTTTAATAATCTAGCTAGATCAATTAAATCTTCATCTTCTGGTGAAACCTTTGCTAACAATCGATTTAAGTGATTACGATCAACTAAATAAAGGGGATGGTTTTGTTCTTCTGACATCTGTTTTTCTATGAAAACAACAAAATCATCTTCACTCTAATCTAATTTCCGATTTAATTTAACTTTTCGAGAGTTTTCTTATGGCTTTAATACGTTTAAAGTTAATTGGTAAATATCTAAAACCTCATAAAAGAGAATTAATATTTGGTGGAATAAGTTTACTACTAGTAAACTTACTAAGTGTAACAATACCTTTTGAAATTAAGAATATCGTAGACAATTTAAAAGACGGTTTTAGTATAAACAATCTTTTATTTAAATCTTTATGGATTGTAGTTCTAGCAACCTCAATGGGGATAATAAGATTAATTTCCAGGCAATTAGTTTTTGGTGTTGGTAGACAAGTTGAGATTCAATTAAGACAACGTTTTTTTGATCATATGATAAGTCAAGATCGTAGTTGGCTACAAGAGTTGGGTACAGGAGAAATCTTAACAAGATCAACAAGTGATATCGAAAATATTAGGCGACTTCTTGGATTTGCGGTCCTAAGTTTAGCTAATACATTTTTAGCCTATAGTTTTACTCTTCCCGCAATGTTATCTATAGATCCATTAATGACATTTACTTCAATATCTTTATACCCATTAATGCTTGGGATAGTAGGTTTATTTGGTGGTAGAATGGTTAAACAAAGAAAGAATCAACAAGAAGCTCTATCAAGACTTAGTGAATTGATTCAAGAAGATCTATCAGGAATAAGTGCTATAAAAATTTATGGTCAAGAAAACTCCGAAGAACGAGAATTCTCTAAACTTAATAATAAATATAGAGATTCAGCAATAAAGCTAGCAAGAACTGCTAGCACTTTATTTCCATTATTACAGGGAATTTCCTCAATCTCTCTTCTTATATTAATTGCAATTGGAAGTAATAGACTTGAAAATGGAGCAATAACAATTGGCGGTCTTATAGCACTTATCTTATATGTAGAAAGATTAGTCTTTCCAACAGCTCTTCTTGGTTTTACAATCAATACTTTTCAGTTAGGTCAAGTTAGTTTAGATCGTATTGAAGACTTATTTAAAAGGAAACCAATAATTAAGAATGTTAAAGATCCGATCATAATAAGCAATCCAATAAAAGGAAAACTAGAAGCTAGAAATCTTTCAATTAAATATGAAAATAGTAAAATATATACTATAAAAAAGATTAACTTCATTATTCAGCCAGGAGAAATAGTAGCAATTGTCGGTCCAGTCGGCTGTGGCAAAACAACTCTTGCTAGAGCTATTGGAAGAATGATCAAAATAGAAGAGAATCAATTATTTCTTGATAAATATGACATTGTCAAACTAAAACTTGATGATCTTAGAAAAAACATTGCTCTGGTACCACAAGAAGGTTACCTATTCACAAGCTCATTAGAAGAGAATCTTAAATATGGACAACCTCTTGCTTCTCATGAAAGAGTAGTAGATTGCGCAACACAAGCAAAATTAATTGATGATATAAAAGGATTTCCAAATGGATTTAAAACATTAGTAGGAGAAAGAGGAATAACTTTAAGCGGAGGCCAACGACAAAGGACAGCTCTTGGAAGGGCCCTTTTAATGAGTGCTCCACTAATTGTTCTTGATGACGCTCTTGCAAGCGTAGATAATAAGACTGCTTCAGGAATCCTTTCATCTATTAGAGAACAAACTAATAGCACTGTTTTATTAATCAGCCATCAATTATCCGCTGCCGCAGCTTGCGATAGGATTTTAGTTATTGATCGAGGTTGTTTAGTTCAAGAAGGAACTCACTCTGAATTGATCAATTTGAATGGAATATATAGAAAACTATGGGAAAGAGAAAAAGCTGAAGAAAATATTGGGCATGTATCATAAATATTTGTAATTTATTTTCATGCATAAAAAGATTCAAATTAGATTATATTTATTAAATTAATTAAAATACTAATTTATGTCCGACAATTCAAATTACTCATTAAGTTGCTCACTAACATTCGGTGATATATATATTCAAATATTGGCTTGGATGGGAGTTATATTTGCAAGTCTTGCATCCGGTTTGGCATTGATGGGGTCAACAAGGCCAATATTTGCTCTTGTTGGTGTAGGTTTGATTTTAGTATTAAGCTTGCCATTCTTATTATTTGCTTTTGTTACTACACTCTTAAATAATATAACTATAAATGCTATTTCAGATAACTAAAAAAACATTTTTAATCTATGATTATTTCCTGGCTTGGATTTAATTCCCCAACAAACAAAAACAACAATTCAACTAATTTGAAACACTATATCCTTGGTACTAGTTTAACTCAAACAAATTCAGATAATGAAGAATCCATTATTCTTGGATGTGGATGTTTTTGGGGGGCTGAGAAAGGATTTTGGAGGCTTCCTGGTGTCATATTAACTGCAGTAGGATATGCAGGAGGGAAGAATGAAAACCCTTCTTATCAACAAGTTTGTTCAGGGAGCACAGGACATGCCGAAGTTGTAAAGGTTGTTTGGAATAAAAATACAATCGACCTAAGTGATATTCTTAAATTGTTCTGGGAATGTCATGACCCAACTCAGGGGAATAGACAAGGAAATGATATTGGTAGTCAATATAGATCTGCAATATTTACACAAAATGAGAATCAAAAGAAATTAGCAATATCAAGCAAAAATACATATCAAGATCAATTATCTAAAAATGGATTTGGACTAATTACCACCGAAATTAAAAATGATTTAATTTTCTATTTTGCAGAGAATTATCATCAACAATATCTAGCCAAACCAGGAAGCAGACCATATTGTTCAGCAATGCCTACAAAAATAAGATTAAACAAGTTTAAAGATTCCAACTTTAAATTAAATCAAGAAGTTTGGAGCAATTATGATTGGGCTGAGAAGCATTGTATTCTTAGAGGGAATAATGAACAAATAGAATTAAACAAACAAGCAAAATAACATATAAATAAAGACATGAATGACCCAATCCAAGATAGAACAGTTATTTTAATAATTCTTTCAACTATTCTATTAATATTTATTATTGTATTCCTTGTTATTCCAAAAGATACAGAATTTAATGAGCCTATCCAATGGAAAAATGATATCACATTTAGAGAAAGTAAAATAAATGCTTGAAGATTTTTATGCAACTTATGTTAATTATAAATATATTTGTTAAAGACATATGAATGATAAATTGATCAATAATAATCAATTAAAAAAGGATTCTAAACAAGAATTAATTATTAATTTCTATGGTTTAATGGCAGTTCTATTTGTTCTTATTCCTGAATGGATAGCTGAGATAGGAATATTTGTAGAAAATAATCATTTTAAAAATGAAATACCTAAAATAAAATCAGAAAATGTTGGTCTTCAATTATTATGTTTTTATAATATGAGCTTGAAAGAACTAAGGAAAATATCAAGTGAATTAAAGCTAATTGGCTATGCTGGTGAGAATAAAAAAACTTTAATCAAAAGAATTTATAGAAAAATGAAACAAAAGGAAGCAATTAAAACTTTCAGGGAGAGTCTTAAATGGTGGTAATTATGTTAACTTAAATAATACGGGACGTAGCGCAGCTTGGTAGCGCACCACTTTGGGGTAGTGGGGGTCGTGGGTTCAAATCCCGCCGTTCCGATAAATATTTTCTAAATTATAAAAATCGAAAATAATATTATTTATCATCATTAACAGCAGATTGTATTAACTTAAGAGAACTAATTACAACAGAAGCAAACGTAGAAACAGTTAACAATATCAATATAAAGACAGTAAGATTCGAAAGTTGCATCTCTCCAAAAGAGATGATAGCAAATAAGATAAGATGCATCTTTTATTTTCTTTTAAATAAATATAAATCAATTTATGCTATATGAAAAGTGAATGTGTAGGATTACTAAAACAAAAATAAATAAGTTATAAAAAATAATTTGCTAAAATTATAGTTCCAAAAAATAATCTATAATAAACAAATATTATTGTAGAACTTCTTTTAAGAAATTTAATGAGAAGATCTATTGACAACCATGAAGTAATTGCTGAGGATAAAATTCCTATTAAAATAAATATACTTTGATCAGATGATTTTATTAAAGCTGAATTGAACTCAACAATACCTGCAAGAGTTATCGCGGGTATGCCTAAAAGGAATGAAAACCTAGCAGAAGAGGTCCTATCTAATCCGCAAAGGAGAGAAGTTGAAATAGTGATACCAGATCTAGAGACTCCTGGTATAAGAGCAAGTACTTGTGAAGCCCCAATATAAAAAGCATCTTTTATATTAATTTCATTAAAACTTCTATTTTTTCTTCCGTAGCGTTCTGAAAATAAAAGTATAAGTGCCATAAATATAGAAACAGAACCAATAACTGGTATTGATCTCAAAGAAGAAGATTCATAATCACTCCATATAAACTTAATAAATATACCAATTAAAATTATCGGTATGTTTCCAACAATTATCGAATTGGCCAATATTGTATTTTTATGAATAGTTCCTTGTGATTTAAAAATAAAAGTAAAACCTTTTGCGATATTAATAAGATCCTTCCAAAAATAAATAAAAACAGCAATTATACTTCCTAATTGCAATGAAGCAATTACTGAAAGATTAGGTTCCTCGATTCCAAGTAATCCTGGAATCGTCATCAAATGAGCGGTACTACTAATAGGAAGGAACTCAGTTAAACCTTGAATAATCCCAAGAATAACTAGCTTAAAAGCCTCTGCTAGAAATTGAAAATTAATATCCAAATGGTTCATATTTAAAATTATTCTTAACGTGGTAATTAAATATGATTATATAAAGTAAACTTTAGAATATATTAATAGATTTAAAAGCATGGGCTTAAAGCGAATTAGTAGAAGAAAAAAACTTTTAACTACTACATTTTTAATTCTAGCGAGTTTGTTCTCTATAGCTGAATCTGCTAATGCAAACTATTGGCTCGTAATAGGGAGCTATCGACAAGGCCCTGGATCAAAGGCTCATGTAAGCGGAATAACAAGCCCATCTCTGTTTGCTATTCCTACAGATACATTGCAACTATGTCAAGAGGCAGGAAGAAAGATAAGCAATGAAATTTATAAGCCAGTCTGGCAATTTGATAATAAGTGGACTTGTATATACTCAGGAAAATAAATTTTTTATAAAAATTATCTTTTTACATCATGAGCACATCCATCACCTTGATAATTATCACTATTATAATAACCGTTTTTAGTCCCAAAATAAATTGTTGAAAAAATGAAAGGGATTGATATAAAAATCAGAAAATTTGATAAGTCCATCTTTTAATTTTTTTCCAATTTAATGGCTAATTCAATAGGTGTCTATAAGGTTAAAAAATTTTTTATATTCATTGATTTTCAGTGAATATAAAGTAACTCTTAGAGTTGATACCTTAATTAAAATATAATAAAGTTTTAATAGAATTAAATAGCAACAAATAAAGTGATATTAGAGGTGATCCTTATTAATTCCTGAATATATTATTTCTCTCATTTTATTTATTATAATAACAAAATCTGAATTTATATTTTGCAAGGATTCCTGAGGTATTGCCGTGTTTATCATTCTTATAAATGATTTTAACTGGTCGCCTTTTAATGAGCTTCCACGTTTTAGTTGCATATTCATTTCCTGTTCTACCTTCCAGGAAGATGTATAAGAAAAATGTTCTGCTTTTATATGCCAAATCTTATTAAAATAATTCCATATTGGGACATATTCAATAAGACTATCTTGTATCTTATTTCTAAAAGATATTTCAGAGCTAGAAAGTGGCGGGTCATATATCTTGTTTGCTAATAAATCTTCTCCCTCTATATTTTCTATTGGTATACATCCAAGGAACCAACCCTCAAGTATTAAAACTTTAGGCGAAGTTTTAATTGAACCAGATCTATCTCCTAATCCATTCCGCAAAGACTTATCAAAAGTAGGTGCACTCAAAACTCCTGTTTTAGAATAGTTTTTGAGAGTAGTATTCATTTCATCAATTGAATGGCTGCCTGGAATACCTCTAGGTACATTCCAAGGGTTGTCTTGTATGGCTTTTTCCATATCATTTGCTGGCAAATAGAAATCATCCATTGAAATAACATTGATTGTCAAATCTAAATATTTACTTATTTGTTCTATTTTCCTTCCTAGAGAAGATTTCCCAGATCCAGGAAGGCCGGAAATTCCAAAAATCAATGGTTTGGATTCGGTCTTAAGATATTTAGTTAAATTTGCAAAGAATGGAAGATAAAAACCCCATAACCAATTATTAGTAAGTTGTTGATTTATAATTTTATCGGATACTATATAACCTTTAAAAATATTATATTGGTCTACTAATTCTTCCCTAGAAATATATAAACGATCCAATAATTTAAAATAATTGTTAAGGGGAAATAATGTATTACTATTTCCTTCTAAGTCCCAAGGTGCTTTTAAATTAATGCTTTGCCAATTTACAAATTCTTGATTTAACATTTAGTTGGGTTATAAATATTTAGTTAAAATTTGATTAACTGCAATAGCCCATCCTCGAGCATGAGGTGCAGGTGCTAAATGAAAATTACAATTCTTAATTTCCTTCTCCAATTTTTTATTAGGGCCATTATTTCCAGGTACAACTATTGCTTCATCAGCTATTTTTAATAGAGGCAAATCATTAGGAGAATCACCAAGTGCAATTATTTTTACATAAGGATTATCTAGATATTCTTTTAATTTATTCACAGCTTTGCCTTTATGGCTGTCTTTCCCAAGTAAATGACTCATTCGATTTCCCTGAAAGATATTAATATCATATTTATCCAATAAAGAATAAAGTTTTTCCTGATAAATAATTGGAGGATTTAAAAATGGAACACTCCATTTCCTATCTAAAGCCAATTCAATATCAATCCCAGTTAGACCTGTGAGTTTCTCTACCTCCGAGTAAGATAGATCTGTCAAAGCTGTTAATGAGTAGTTAATTTCACTAGATAAAATATCTAATATTGGTCTTAAATCATTGAAACTACGACCTATAACTAATTCCCATTCTTCTGAAGAATCATTTTTACTACCATATATTGCACCACCATTTTCTATTATATAAGGATCATTATTAGCTATATTATTTCTAATAAGTTTTACTTCCGCTGCAGTTTTACTAGTGCACAATATTACAGGTATATTATTTAACTTTAAATATTCTAATGTTTTCAAAGCAGGAGATAAATCGTATTCATGATCCATTAAAGTTCCATCTATATCAGTTACTATCCATAAATCTCCAGCAAAGTCATTATTCATTATTTAGATTCCTTAATCCAAGCAACATTGTAGGGTGTAAGTTCCAATTTATTTTCGATTACTGGCTTATTATTTAGGTAATCAAACATATTATTTATATTAAAATTATTTTTTTGAAGTAATTGCTCTGAAAATGAAAAACTTAATTTCGAGCTTGTCATGTTATGGATAGCAATAATACGTTCTTCTTTTTCTCCTCTAGAAATAATCACTAAATCTTCTCTATTTTTACTTAGACATTTCATAGGAGCATCTGGATGAAAACTCTTCAAACCTGTTCTTATTTTCATGGCTGATTTTAAAATTCTAAGGATGCGGGAAGCCGGAGAATTACTGTCTTCTAGTTTTAACAACAATGCATCTGCCTCAAACTTTTCTCTGTTCAAATCCCTTCTCTGCCCTGACTTGCCGAACGTTCTAATGTCATTTTCAGAAGCAAGGATTGCTTGCAAATAAAATGCAGGAACCCCTTGTAAAGACAAGATGAATAATTGGCTTAACAATAGTCTTTCAATTTGGTAATGAGATGAATTTCTACCACCTCCTGCCATTGCACTCCACCAACTTATGTTCAACTCATATGGTCTATCCTCTCCATTCTCCATCCTTCGATGACTAATTAAGCCTCCTCTTTTCTCACAGTTCACAAGTAAATTGTGAAACCGCTCAAGATCCATTAAGCCTTCTAAAGCTCTTAGACCTATTCCATCGTGAGAAGCAGTGAAATTCAAAAATGAGGTTTGAATCGGCAAATCAGGCCAATTACAAAGCCAGTCATTCAACAAGTCTGCTTTATTACTAATTAATGCTTCAAGCAAGAGTGGAGGAAGTGGAAAATTATAGGCAAGATGAGCTTCATTTCCTGATCTTAAATAAGATAGGTTTTCTTTCTCAGGAACATTTGTTTCAGTTATTATTACAGGGTTATTAAGAATTGATTCCAATATAAACCTTAAAGTTTTTACAATTTTATGCACTTCATTCATATGAAGACATGTTGTATCTTTTTGTTTCCAGATAAATGCAACAGCATCTAATCTAAGCCATGTTATTCCATTATTTTTATATCTAATGATTAGCTTTAAAAATTCAACAAATATAGCTGGATTTTGCCAGTCTAAATCTATCTGGTCAGGTCCAAATGTTGTCCATACATTTTTTATACCTTTTTTAGTAGATAACTTTATAAAAAGAGCAGAGCTTCTTGGTCTGATAACTTTTTCCCATCCATCAACTCCTTTAGGAGATAAAATATAGCCATCAGATTTATTACTAGAATCTATAAATTCTTGAACCCACGGATGAGATGATGAAACATGATTAAGTACTAGATCAGCCATTAAATAATGTTTCTTTGATAACTCCTTAAGATGCATCCAATCTCCAAAATTTGGTTCTAAAACTTCATGACTTGCTACAGCAAAACCTCCATCACTTGAAGATTTAAGAAAAGGCAAAATGTGGACAATATTAGATATATTCTCTAATTTTTTATCCATAAATTCTGAAAGAGTCTTTAATGATGGTTCACCCTTTCTATATACACCGTCTGGGTATGTAATTAGCACTGCTGAAGAAGAATCCCATAGTTGTTTGGATTTATAATTTTTGTTTGTGCTCTTATCACTATTATCATAAATAATCTGCATCAATTGAGACGACACATGATCTATTTCTTGTGCAGAGTGGTCAACGTAAATTTTTCTGAGCAAATTACTCAGCGCCTCTTGCTGGTTTACTTGCCCTAGCTTTTCTTTTAAATTCACAACCGGATAAGATTCATGGGATTTAATTTCTCAATTCTGTTGCACTAATAGCCGAATGGACTTTCAACAGGGTTTGATCACTACTATTCATGAGTATGGAATCACTAAAGATTCCTTATCAGATTTATCATATGGTCTTAAAAAAAGACCAACTTCTATTTTAATTCCATGTCTTTTTGATGAGTTCAAAAGACCAGCTTTAAAACTTATTAAAGAAGTCATATCAAATCTAGAAGGTCTTAATCAATTAGTTATCGCTCTATCAGCAAACTCTTTAGAAGAAGTTAAGCAAGCAAAAGCATTTTTTGATGACATGCCCTTCCCTGTGCATGTTCAATGGACTAATTCACCCTCAGTAATAGAACTTCTAAAAGATCAAGAAAAAAATGGCCTTGACTTAATTGGCAATCCCGGTAAGGGCTGGGCTGTATGGCAAGGTATTGGTATTGCAACAAAATCATCAGAAGTTATAGCCCTTTTTGATGCTGACATAAGAACATTTACGCCTTCTTATCCAGCTAGAATGCTTCATCCATTACTAGATCCCTCCCATGGAATATCTTATGTAAAAGCTTTCTATAGCAGACTCTCATTAGAAAACTATGCCTTACAAGGTAGAGCAACAAGATTATTTGTAGGTCCTCTTCTTTCTAGTCTTGAAAAACTACTTGGTCATGGTCCATTCCTAAATTATTTGCAAGCCTTTAGATATCCTCTCGCAGGTGAATTTGCTTTTAATAGAGATCTAGGTATGAATTTAAGAATCCCATGTGACTGGGGATTAGAGATAGGTCTTTTATCAGAGGTTTATCGAAATGTTCGAATATCCAGAATCGCTCAAGTAGATCTAGGTATTTTTGATCATAAACATAAAGAGATTGGCAACTCTCCAAAAGAGGGTCTGCAGAAAATGTGTACAGAGATTCTTGGAAGCGTTCTTAGAGGTTTAATGGAACATCAAGGAGAAACACTTACAAATTCTCAATTATCTACTCTTGAAGTCTTATACCGTAGAGTTGGCGAAGATAGAGTTATGCAATTTGGACTTGATTCAGCTGTTAATCATCTTCCTTACAACCGTCATGATGAGCAGCTCTCAGTGCAAAGTTTTGGTCAATTATTAAAACCTGCAATATTAGATTTCCTAGATTCACCAGTAAGACAACAACTTCCTAGCTGGGCAAGAGTAGTTTCATGTGAACCTAATCTCCCTGAAGATCTAGCAAAAACAGCACCTTAATCCTAAAAATAAAAATTATTAGCCTATATAGCTATAGCTACTGAGCTGTAGGGAAATTGTTCGGGAAAGGTGTCTCTTGATTTTTAACTGCTTTTGTTTCATTCTTTAACCAATCCTTTACACCATTAGGCTTCACCGTCTGAGTATTACGAGCAGCAAAAATTATCACATGAAAAGGAATGACTATTGCGAAGAAAAATAAATGTAGCAAGTATAAATCTCCTGGGACTCCATTTGGTCCATAATCTGGGAAAAATAGAGCTGTAAGGAAAGGTTGAATCATTGTTTTGGTTGGATTACATCATAATTATTTATTGATTTTGAACCAAAAAGAAGTCAAAATTAAATTCGTTTTTAAAAAATTAACGACATTATAAAAAATGAAATAATTGGATATTTTATTTCAACCCTCTAATCACAAGTGTTATTCCAATAAAAATAGAAATAATTTCAAAAAATAGCTTTACCAATCTATTCCCTTTCAAAATTGACAGATGTGCTCCTATGTATCCTCCTAGGATTGAGCCCAAAACTAGCATTGGCAACCAAGACCACTTAATTTGCCCATTTAATCCAAGAACTAAAGCACCTATACCATTCCAAAAGAAACCAACAAGAATAAGGGTATGGCCTACAGCTCTCGAATAAGTAAGGCCAAAGAAGCGAACAAGCCAAAGTGTGACAAAAAGGCCAGTTCCAGAGCTAAGAGACCCATTTAAAAAACCAATTACAAATAAAATAACTCCTCCTATTGCAAGTCTCTTATGAGATAGAGAAATTTCTTGCTCAATTATTCCGAGTTCAGACTGTTTGGCAGAAAAAATACCTAGAGATAGAGTAAGTATTCCCAAAATAATAGAAGAAAAATTTTCAGAGAAATAAAGCGTGAAATTTGCTCCTAAAACAACGCCAGGAATACCAACAGCAAGAATAAATATAGATAGGAAATTATTAAGCCTACTCTCATTAATAAGACGGAGACTCGACCCTAGGCCTAAAGCAATACTTGCAACTTTATGAGTAGCGAGTGCAATTGAAAATGGTAACCCTAAAAATATCAAAAGAGGGAGTTGAATTAATCCTGCTCCTCCTCCTGCAAAAGCAGATAATGTATTAGCAAAAATAGCTATAGAAAAAAGAAATAATTGAAAAGGAATAAATTCAATCATCTTCTACCTATTTAAGTTAATTAACTAAATCTTATAAAGTTAAATTTAATTTAAAATAGTATTAGAAAGAAAAAATCAATTTTCAAGTCTTATCAAATCAATGCTATTAGGATGGTCATGAATATATTTATTAAACTCCATAGCTAACATTCTAGCTTCATAAGCATCACATGCATAAAAGCAATTTTCTATTCTTCTATTTTCACAGGTACGGTAATGTACTGTGTAAGCTTTCAGAAGAGTTGTATTTAATTTACTTTGAATAAACATCATTAGGCTCCAATTTGGAAGCACACTTTATTTATGCACGCAAACGGAATATTTATCTACGGATATGTTGTAATCAGAATATCTCCTTTTTTATGTGACGAGGAAAGCCAATATTTGTTGAGGATTTGGTATTAATAAACACAATCTAAACATAAAAAATTAATCCAAGCTTTTGAGAATTCAAGTTAATTAAAATAACTCGAAGCAATCTGATGTCAAAGAAATAGCTCGACCCCAAGACATAAGATATTTTTATACTCATTTGCTGATCAAAGAAGCTTTTATTGTTAAATTCATAAATTATTGCTATTAAAAAAATAACCGTAAGAAAAAAATGCTCTCATTAAAAAAATTAACTCTTAATACCTTATCAGGTAAAATATCATTAATATCTAAATTATTATTTCTAAATAAAAATACTATCAAAGAAGCAACTATTGATTTATATAACTTACCTGCAAAAAACAAGCAAAATTACTTATCCCTTTTAAGTAAAGGTGGTTTTTGGATGTCTTGAATTATATATTTAATTTTGTATTGCCTTTGTTGAATAATATATATATAATAAATAATATTATTAAGAAGAATCTTTATTGTTAAAGAGAATCTAATGCAATGAATAAAATCGATCTGGGTTCTACCATACTTTCACTTGTTATTGCAGCAGGCTTCTTAGGATTCATATTAATAATTATAAGGTCAATTATCTCGGGTTTTAACTATCTATTAATTAATTTAAAATCAAGATCTAATAGTGATTCAGACTCTGAATCACTTAAAAAATAAATCCAGGACACTACAAGGAAATCGTTCCATCTCACATTAAAACATTCTTATTCATTTAAATTCTTTTATTTAAATGAACACAAAATCTTACCAAGAAGATAAATATCATTTAAGTAAAGAGCAAATATGTTATTTTCATATAAATCAAAACAGGTCCTTGTCCTTAGAACAAAAAAGAGGGTTAAGACTTTATGATATTGGCTCCAAAGTCAATATTGACTTATGTCAAATAAGTGATCGATTGCCTTTGGATATTTACAAGCAGATAAAATCAGATCCAACAGGTAAGGTTATAGATTATAAGATGACAGACGCAACAGGAGTTGGTGTAGTAGTTAAGTTGAATAATAATATTGAAACTTGGTTCTTTGATTATGAAGTTTACACTATTGAAAATAACCTTTCAGACAGTGAAAATAATCGTAAGTTATCTAATAGCACATCAACTAACTATAAGAAATACTTAAAATCTAATTTAGAAAGGAAAAGCTTTGTATTTATTGCTAATCCTATTAATTTCATATATTGGTTAAAATATACAACTAAGGACATTTTCTAATTCAAATGAACAATGATTATGTTAAATCTTTTCCTTTAATTGGATTTTTTCAGATCCACCATTTTTGCTGAAATTAGAAAGTTGGTAAATTCTTTCGTGGAGACTGAATGGTAAATTTTTAGAAGATTTTGTTAAATAGAACCATGAGTCATCAATTGGATTTTGACTATTAATTCTTTCTCCTAAATTAATAAAAGAAGAACATAAATCTACCCAATCTGACTCTGCTGTTCTATAACCAAGTTCTAAAAAAAGTCTTCCATCTGAGATAGGTGAAGCCACAACATAATTCTTTAGGTTTTTATTGATTTCAATTTCTTTCATAATACAAGTTGAGCTCTCTTTTGAGTTAGATAAAGTTACATCGAATATTCTTAATCCTAAACAAAAGATCTTTTTACTATCAATAGAAATTTGATCTCTTAATCCTAGTCTCCAATTACATTTAATATAATTATTAGATTCATAAATCAAATCCAAACTTGACTCTAAAATAGAATTTCTATTTAATAAAGATTTAAATTTAGTCTTAACTTCATTCTTAACCTTGCTTAAAAGCAAATTTTCATAAAGAAATCGAGTAAATGCAGGCATCTTTTGTACTTATTAAAAAATTGATTGTAGAGAAGAAAAAATCAAATGCAATAATATTAAATATTCCCATAATCCAATTTAAAAAGAATGGAGCCATTTGACCCGGCTATGCACTATGGACCAAACGATGCTGGAATATCAGCCTTATCCATTGCACTAGTAATAGTTGGCCTGATTTTTGGATCATGGGCCATAGGAGCCATTTATAGTCTTATTACAAACTTCTTCCAAAAATTTTTCAAAAAAGAGGAGTGATATTTTTTACTTGTTAAATCCATATAGTTATAGGAAATGACTTTCATATAAGAAATATTCAATAATTTGTATTTATTTTTACAAAATGGTCTTTAATATATCGGTTTATGGTATTTATACATTATCTAAATTTAAACATCATGCTGACATCAATGCTTCATAGTGAATGGTCAGCCCCACTAGGCTTATCAGCTCCTTTATGGGGGGTACTAACATTAATTGGATATTTACTTTTTTGGAGAGTCTCTTTAAAAAGATAAAAGAATTAATAATCTAAGAAATAAAAAGAACTAAATATAAGCACCTAACCTAATTGAAATATTTACTTCTCCAAAAGTCGTTAGACATAAAAAAAGACCTCGTATTAAACGAGGGCTTTACCGCTCTCATCGAATGATCCCCATCACCCGACAATTAGAAAATAGTAAATACTGCTGCCAATGGCATGAGTAGTTACCCCTAAAACCACTACAGGTAGTGTTTGCGAAGGCCTTGATAAGCGCTATAGATAGATCAAGCGTACCCTGACTAGTTAATTAGACCTGGTTATTCCCACATTGGTTCTTTTCTGGCGAAATCATAATTCAAAGGGAGCATTGGCCTATAGCTATGAAGTCTTTCTATTTCAGAAGCCCATTTTGCACTGTTCTTTAAAAAACTCTTTCCAAGTATTGGGTCAGATAATGAGATCCTCTGATGGCACTTTAATAATCCAATACATTTTCTCCATTCCTTTTGATTGCTGCTGGACATAGCAAGCCAAAAATCATATATATCCTCCACAATATTTAAGGGTAAATCATAAGAGAATCCCACTGTTGGTATTTCGAGTGCAAATCCATCTTTTTTGCAATCTCGCAATAGGTTTTTAATGTTGAGAAAAATCGCGTCTGAAACTTTTTTCGCCGTACTAACTTCCAAAGAATTCTTTCGATAACACTCCAGGAAATGTTTATTATCTAATTTAAGTGGGTCATCAAAAATAGTAATACCCAACTTCCAAAACCCTATACCGGATTTTTCACCATTGACTAAATATAAGTGTCTATAATTTTTCAATGAAAGGATGAAAGCCAATAATTCATTAGAATTAATAGCAAAATAAATTTTTAAATGCAGTCTTCTTAAAAAAAGTTGAAAAGCATTATAAAATAATTTTAAGTAATAATTTTTGAAATCTAAGCACTAAATTTAATGTCTTTTATCAAGAATCAACCTATAGTTATACTTGGAGGTTTTCTGATATCGAAAGAATCCTATGGAATAATGTCAAAAATATTACAAGAGGAGATAAATCAACCTGTAGAAGTAATTGATGTATCTAAATATGATTGGCTAATTACGAATTGGTCCTATGGTTGGAAAAGAATATTAGATAAATTAGATAAAGTTGTAAAAGAACTCCAAAAGACATCAAAAACTGGGAAAGTAACTTTAATTGGACATAGTTCTGGAGGAGTTATGTTAAGGATGTATTTAGGAGATAAAGAATTTTCAGGTAAGAACTATAATGGCAAAAGTATTTCCAATTTGCTAATTACACTTGGCAGTCCTCATCAAGCAATTAGAGGTACAAAATTACGTTTATTAGTAGACAAATTATATCCTGGTTCATATTATAAAAATAATATTACTTATATCTCTGTTGCCGGTAAGATAAATTTAAACGACAATAGTGTATCTAATTTATCTAGAAAGACAGCCAAAAAATCATATCAATCATTAACTTCTAAAGAGAATGAAGATGGAGATGGAATCGTTCCTTTAAAATCTGCATTATTAAACGGTTCAAATCATATTATTATGGAAGATACTTCTCATAGTGGGATCTTTGGAAAAAACTGGTATTGCTCTGAAAGCAAAGTATTTGAATTAATTGAAAAACTTTCTGAAATAGATCTAGCGTCTTAAAATATTTAAATTATATAATTTGCTAATTAATATATTTACTAAGCGAATATGTTTTAAAAAATCCGTAAAATATATATATCTAATAATAATATGTTCTATTTTTGCATTGATATCAAAACTAATGCAGCTATAACAATTTTTATCGATAGGTATAAGGTACTGGCAAATTCTTTCTTGTCATGGGTCCAGCATTCAGCAATTACGTCCTAGTTATTATTACTTAGGTACTTTATATTTGTTAACTTAGTTAGTCAACCCGATTGATTTCATGTTAATTATATAGTCTATCCGTTCATAAAAATAATGAATGTAAACGACAAAAATCTAATGGATGCAGAAGAGGCTGATGCAATTGATTCCTATTTCGAATGTGTCACTGCTTGCTCCATGGACGGAGACAGGCAGGAATGCGAAACTATATGCGTAGAGGTCCATCTGAAATAAAATGTACTCTGATTAAAAAAATATTTGTAAGATCAATATTTATTTAAAATAGATATCAAAAGAAAAGTAATATATAATTTCTCTTATTAATAATTTTATTAAATATAAAACCTTCTAATATAATGAATTATTAGTGTAAATTAATTTTAAATTATTTTATATTTATTCAGGTTTGGTCTTACTTACTGGCTCACTTGTTTTACTTTTCGCCTTAGCTTTAGCCTCCTCATATTCAATTTGATGTTGTAATTGACCTTTAGAGTGCAACCAGCCATTGATCGTAGCTTCTTTCCCCTCAGCTTCACATTTCTCTTGGTATCTTAGAAATGGATACCAATGATGGTTAGCACTTCTTGGGTCACTTGCGTTTTGTGGGTCAGTAGTCACTGGATTCAGTCCATCTAAACTAAATCATCGCATTTTATTCTCTATTAATTTGAAATAAGTTAAAACTATTAATTAATAAAAACTAGTTAAAAAGCTTCTAAATTGCTATAAAGCCATTGCTCTGAGTAAAAGAGCCTTGCAAATCTAATAAAAACAAGTTAATATCTCTTAACTTACTATATATAGAATGGGTGCAGGAAAGCAGCATGCGAAACTATTGAAGCTACAGACAAAGGCCCAAGAATGCCTATCAAGAGAAGAAGCTCAAAAGATTATTAGAAAAGCAGATAAAGCTCATAAAAAATTAGTTGGGTAGAAATATAAAACATTGCAATCTATAATTTATTTATTTTTATACCTTCATATCTAACAAAATTCATCTTCCATATATCTAAGCTACATTTTTTGATTTCAGAAATAAAATTTTTAGTATCTCCTGATTTTAACCACCTACTTTTTAGCAAAGGGAGTTCTTCATTCATTTGTTTTAAAGGTATTTGAACAATTAAAAAGCTATTATCCCCAGCAGATCTCTTTATGAAATTCTGATCTGACTTTTGAAGTAATCTAAGGCAAAGTTCTAATGCAATTTGGTTTACTAGATTTTCTGGTGGATCTTCATTCTTTTTTACTAAAGATTTTAATGATTTACCTCCTAATGGCATGGCTCTTTTATTACCTTCCTCAACTAATGAAATCGCAATTAAATAAGGAGAAACTGTCATTTAAAAGTTTTTAAATATCTTAATTGAATTTAATTTAATAAAGTAAATTAATTAAATATGAGTTTTATTATACTGTTTTTTGTTTATCCTAGTAAAATTGTTAAGTCTTTAAACTATACTTAGTATATAATGAATTATATTAAAGCAACTAAATAATAATTCGGTTTCAAATCTAATTTAAATAGAAATGAGACCAATTTTATTTAAAGTCTTAATTCCTACTAGGTAACTTCTAATGCTCCAAGAAGAAGCATTTATTGATGTAAGGCAATTGAGTAAAAGCTATAAAGTAGCCGATAAAGATCCTGGTCTAAGAGGAACCCTACGTCACTTTTTTAATCGTAAGACTATAGAGGTTCCGGCGGTAAAAGAAGTTAGTTTTTCAATTAAAAAAGGTGAGATAGTTGGTTTCCTAGGGGCAAATGGGGCTGGAAAAACTACTATTCTCAAAATGCTATGCGGGCTTATATATCCAACCTCTGGTCTTTTAAGTGTTTCTGGTTATTCACCTCAAAGGAGGCAATTTGATTTCCTCAATAAGATCACACTGGTAATGGGCCAAAAACAACAATTGTTATGGGACTTACCTCCTATGGACTCAATGCAAGTTAATGCAGCTGTTTATGGAATAAAAGAGAAGGAATCCAAAGCAAGAATTAAAGAGCTTGCTGAAATGCTTGAAATTGATAAAGAACTAACAAGGCCTGTAAGAAAATTATCCTTAGGAGAAAGAATGAAAGCTGAATTATTAGCTTCTCTAATTCATAGACCTTCTGTATTGTTCCTTGACGAACCAACACTTGGTCTTGATGTAAATGCTCAAGCAAAAGTAAGAAACTTTCTGGCTGAATATAATAAAAGAACAGGTGCGACTATATTGCTAACTAGTCATTACATGGCTGATATAACGGCTTTATGTCCAAGAGTTATATGCATTGATAAAGGTGAACTTTTTTATGATGGCGAACTTGAATCTTTAGCAAATAAATTAGCTCCATCAAGAGAAGTTCGTGTTGAATTAAAAAGAGCAGCTTTAAAAAAAGAATTCACCGACTACGGTGAAATAAAATCACTTGAAAATAACGTTTTAAGGTTATTAGTACCACGAAACAAACTAACAATAATCGTTAGTAAATTATTAGCCAATTTTGAAGTAATTGATCTTGAAGTTAACGATCCCCCTATAGAAGAGTTAATAGGAAATTTATTCCGAAGTGGTTCTATTCAATGAGAATAGCTGGTCTTTCAAAAAGAATAATAAGGACATTATTAACCACTCAATATGCAAATATGCTTGAGTACAGGGTAGAGATAGCCCTATGGGCATTATCAGGAGTACTTCCTTTTATTATGCTCTCCTTATGGAGTCAAAATGAAATTAGCTCTACATTTGGTTTTAATCAGATAGAACTATCTAGATATTTCCTATGTGCATTTCTCGTTAGACAGTTCTCTGTAGTTTGGGTTGTTTTTTCATTTGAAGAAGATGCACTTCTTGGAAGATTATCTCCTTATTTACTCCAACCCCTTCATCCTCTATGGAGATATGTATCATCACATTTAGCAGAACAATTAACTCGCTTGCCATTTGCTGCAATAATTACTTGTATTTTTTTTATAATTAATCCCCAATCATTCTGGAGACCTACCATAAGTCAATTTTTGTTAGCTTGGATTTCTACTATTCTTGCTTTCACAATTGCTTTTTTACTTCAAAGTCTAATAGCATCATTATGTTTTTGGAGTGAAAAAGCTAGTGCTATTGAACGATTACTTTTTGTACCCTATTTATTCTTATCAGGTTTATTAGCACCTTTAGAATCTTTCCCTCCACATGTTCTAAAATATTCTTTATATACACCATTCCCATACTTAATTAGTTTCCCTGCAAAAATTCTCTCTGGGTCTACTGTTGATTTAACGTTGGGATTTTCAGCTCAAATACTTTGGATAATAATATTACTACCAATAGTACTTTTCCTTTGGAAAGAAGGAGTGAAACATTACACTGCAATGGGTGCATAATGAATCGTTATTTAAAAACTCTTCGACTTTTTTGGAGTACAGCTCTAGCAGTCCAATTAGAATATCAAATAAACTTTTTAATTGAGTTAATAGCGATGTTTGGAACTCTATTGGGCAGCATTTTCATATTATCTCTATTCTTTAGACAAGGATATCAACTTGGCACATGGAGTTGGGAGGCAGCATTAATTATACAAGGTATATATACCTTCCTTGATGGAGTTACTAATACTTTTCTTCGACCTAATTTAACCGAAATAGTTAACTATGTCAGAGAAGGTACTCTTGATTATGTTCTTTTAAAGCCTATTGATAGTCAATTTTGGCTTTCAACAAGAACCTTGGCTCCATCAGGCTTACCTGAAATGCTATTGGGTTTGGCATTAATAATTTGGGCTTCTATAAAAGCGGGTGTATTATTTAATATTAATAGCGTTATCTTTAGTTTAATAATGTTACTAGCAAGTATTGTGATTTTATATTCTATTTGGTTCCTTGTTGCAGCTACTAGTATATGGTTTGTGAAAACTTGGAATGCTACTGAAGTACTAAGAGCATTGTTAGCAGCTGGAAGGTTTCCTGTTAATGCATATCCATTAACCTTGAGATTTATATTCACTTTTATTTTACCAATTACTTTTCTTACAACAGTACCAGCTCAAATGATTCTTGGTCAAAACGATATTATTTTAATTGTTCTAGGTGTCTCATTTGCTTTCGTTTTTTATTTTTTAAGTAGAAACTTTTGGAGATTCGCTTTGCGTCATTATACTTCAGCTTCTAGTTAGAAGTTAAACTTAATTCTTTTTAAATTAGAAACATAATTGATATTTTTAGAATTATTATAAGTTGTCAAGAAAGAAGGCTTGTACCCAATCCTTTTTATTGTCTCGATGGATTTAAAATTAAAACCATTTTCTTTTAAAGAAGAAGAGAATTTAACACGGTTCAACCTAATTTTCTTATCTATTTTTCCTTCAATATTTGCTATTTTATTTATGCTTCTATTGCTATCAACAGCCAATATACTTGTACTAACTAAAGTCAATAAAGCTAATGATCCGACCTCAAGCAACTTTAAATTAGATGAAAAAATATTATTCTTATTTTCTATATTTTCAGCCCAATAAGTATCACATGAATCTTGCTTCAAAGCTAATGGATTTTCTGTTATATATGTTTTGCTTTCCATTTGATCTTCTTTTAAATTTAACTTATCTAAACTCTTAGTATTAGACTCTTCTAATATGCTTAACGAATACATAAACAATGCAAAGAATGCTGGGAATATGATTATTGAGATAGTAATTAAATCGCTAGGACTAGAAAGTGATGTCAGTGTTGAGAAAAGAAATTCAGAATTGCTGTACAAGGCTTTAGATGATTTAAATTCATAAAAACCTCTTAACCCAAAAAAAACCAGTCTAAAGTTACTTAGATATATACAACATAATAAAACTTTATCTTTCTAAAAAAAATCAGAAATTTGGTTATAAAGTCATGAAATTTTGAGTTTATGCATTGCTATATATTTTGTATAGAAAAATTTTCGTGTTTGGGTGCTGTTTCTCGTCAAGAAATTTATTCCCTTCTAAAACATATGTCGATTTATCAATCATTAATTGATTAGGGTCTTTTTATAAAAGCTAGGAGTTCTTTGAATATCAAATTAATAATACTCAATTTACAATTTATACAAAGCTTTGGGCTTATAAGTAGTTAGATTGACCTGAAATAAAATTAACCGCCTCTTCAGGTAATAACCTTTAGTGATAATGACAGATAACTCTCTCATACAAAGAGATGAGAAAAATAGGCTTCCAATAATTGCAGTAACCATGTCTACTGGCCTCCAAGGAAGGGGATTGGTAGAAGAGCTCTCAAAAAGCAATAAATTTCAAGTCCGTGCAATAACAAGGGATGTAAAAAGCGAGCAGGCCTTAAAACTTGCAAAGCTGCCAAATGTATCGCTATTCAAAGGAGACTTACTTGACCATGAAAGTCTTACCAAAAGCTTTGAAGGGGCCTATGGAATATTTGGCAACACTACGCCTACAAAAGATTGGAGGCCATTGGTTCGTGAGTATGAAATATCTCAAGGTCGTGTTCTTATTGATGCGGTAAAAGACATTCAAAAAAAAGGTGATTTAAAACACTTTATATTTAGCTCTATATGTAAAGCCAAAGATCCACTACATAATCAACCAGCACCAAGTCACTTCACAAGTAAATGGGATATAGAAGAATATCTAATAAATAAAGGCCTTAAAGAAATTACAACAATAATTAGACCCTGTAGCTATTTTGAAAACTTTGATGGGGATTTACCAGGTCTAAAAATCACAAAGACTTCTTTCCCAGGTGTTGTATCAGAGAATAAAAAATGGCAGACAATTGCAGTAAAAGATATTGGTTATTGGAGTTCGGCAATTTTCAAAAACCCTCAAAGATTTATAGGGAAATCATTAAATCTTGCTGGGGAAGAGCTTACAGGGTTAGAAATGGCTAGTCTCCTTGAGGAACTTCGAGGGGAAAAGGCAAAGAAAGTTAAATACATTATGGCTCCAAGAGCATTTCTAAAAATATTTATTCATGACATTGGAATTATGGCAGATTGGATTGAAAGGACTGGCTATGGTGCCGATTTAAATAGGCTAAAAAAAATAGCAAAAGAAGAAAATATCAAGATGACTTCTTTATCTTCATGGCTTCAAGAAAAGTATTTATAGGCTTTACTATTTAGCTCAATTAAATCTAATATGTTTAAATTTAATAGCACTCCAAAGCAGAAATAAGAGAAATAAAATAATTGGAAAAAGATACAAAGAAGCCAAAATAAATGATATGGCAACAATTGATACTAATATTATTAAGAAGATTCTAACTATAAAATTTAAGATCTTTTTTTTCCAGTAATTTCCTTTTATCCTATCTATTCTATCAACTAAGTTTTTTCTTTCTAGATTAAGTTCTTTTAAACGCTTTTGGTAAAATGAAATAGATTTAATTACTGAATCATCAACATATTTTTTTTGAATAGTATCTATAAAATTTTTATCTGGTGTAATTGCAGATCGAATTCTGACTGCTTGAGCCTGAATAAGTTGTCGTGAATTCTCTACTATTTGATCTTCAATTTCCTTAATGTTATTAGTTAATATTTCTACGTTGCTTGAACTATTTATATAGTCTACTTTAACAATGGATTTAAAATGCTTCCTTTTATAAAAAATCACTTTTTGATTAATTCAATTACATATTAACTTTATTATATTGTTATTTCAATAATGATTAAGGCTAAACATTTAAAAATTTTTAGACAAATAAAAAAATATTAAAGATATTTGCTTTGAAACTGTGGAATATTGCATAAAGATGAACTAATGGTTCATTCTGACTTTTTATAATTAAAGGAACAGAAGCTACGAGCAAATACTAAAAAGGTTTCCCGGAAATAAATTGATGAACAGCTGGGACTGTTTGATAAAGGACTACAGCTAGAATCACTAGCAAGTTGCCTGCCACAACTATGCCTCCAGTAAGCATATTTTGACTATTGGTGGTGTAATCCCATTTTGGTTCGCTATCAGGCATTGTTTTTTTAGTTACTTACTTAATAGGAATAGCATCACTTCATCCTACAAAGCAAACCTGAATATAAAAAATTTGAGCATCTTTATGAAATACCAAAGTAATTGCGACTAAGCAGAGGCTTTTCAGCAACATTTTTTACGTTTTTTCTAAAGAAATTCAAACCCGGGCCTAACTATGAGATACTCTTTACAATTTCTTTATATTTCATGTCAAAAGGGTACTGGCTAAAGCAAGCGAAGATAGCAAATACAGACATGTTTATCGAATACGTAAGAACTGTTGTTCCTTGGCTCAGGTCTGTTGGGGGGACAATTATTGCTAAAGAAGTAAACCAAAATTCTGACTTGAATGAATGGGATGGAGGGCAATTGGGTCTGGTAATAGAATTTAGCTCAAAAGATGCTGCTCAAAAGGCTTATAATTCTCCTGTTTTTCAAGATTATATAAGAATAAATGGTCTTCAATCTAATTTAAGTCTTTCAATAATTGGCTAGTAAAATTGTTAAAGCTGTTAAAGAAAGGAGCCATAAGATTCTTAATTAATACAGAAATTTACTAAATATTGCTGAAATTAAAAATTTGATTACTGTATAAATAGTAACAATTTTTACTATGAGTACTGACAATCTGATCGTAATCAACCTTGCGGCGATCCTGATAAGCTCAACCGTTAAATCCGACCAAAAAGTAATCAAATGGGGTGGCTTAGTAGTTGCAGTTGCATCAGTTGCTAGCGCTCTTCTTGGCTAGTAGAAATACGCAATGCCATAAGCCTCCTTAAAAAGGAGGCTTTTTTATTGTTAAAAAATATCTAAGAATAATTATTTGAATTGAATTAGGTCTAAATTAAAATCACTGACTTAAAAAAAAATGATCTTAGAATCATTCGCCATTTTATCTTCAGACCTAGGTATTAGTAGTTTTACAATAAATACCATCTTTATAAGTTCTACTTTTATAGCACTTTCATTACCAATGTTTCTTCTCCTAACAAAGGGTAGTAAGAATTCAGATGCTTTATCACGTTTTTAGCTTCTCAACCTAAAAACATTTTGAGAATTATTAAATTCTAATTTATAGAGAATTTAAGTATTCCTATTATTATTATATATTCTTTAAGAAAATTAAAATAACTAGAAAAACCAATAAATTACAATTTTTTTTATTTATACATAAATGATAGAAAATTCATCATCTTTAACTCAAGGGCAGGAATTAAAAGTCGATCTTGAAAAAGTTCAAGATCGACTCCCAGAAAAACTATTTAAGAAGCTGTCTAAAGATCCAATTGGAAAACTTGTTGGCTTCAAAATGGTTGATGGTAATCAGTTTGGATTAGTCTTAGAACTTAAAATCGGAACAACTCAATGGTTCTTCGAGCATGAGCTTTCTGAAATACAAACCAATTAATAGACCAAAAATTGCTGTATTGATTAGTTAATTAATCCATACTTGCAAAAAGAGCTTTGTGATAATCAACAACATTTTGGCAACTAATTACAGGTGTTAATTCCATATCTATTCCAAACTTGGCTCTCCATGGTGCAAAGTGCTGAAATAGTTCCTTATCACTATTAGCCTTACAAAGAATCACTACTCTTCCTTCTCCAGGAGCGTGTACTCGGAAAAGCATTTCGAAACCATCGAAGTTATCCTGTTTTGCCATCTCACCATTCTCCCAAAGCTCAATAAATTGTTTGTAAGCTGAGACTTGATTACCAATATCTGTAAACTGGCAGTCAGCTAGATAAAGTTGCATAATGAACTATGTAAAAAAGTAACAACTTCTTTATTAACAGAAAAAGGATTGAATATGTTAAAAAGCCAAGGATTCAGAACGTAATGAACTTCATTTTTGCAACTGATCTAAATCTAAGTCCATTAACAATTAGTGCTATCGCTATATCAAGTTTTGGATTTGTAGTTATGTTTGGAATTGCTTCGGCCAAAGGTGGATTTGAAGATCTCATTAAAACGACATTAGAAAATGACAAGAAAAATCGAGATTCAAATAAGGATTGATATTTAGCATATTCTGTAAAAATTATAATGAATTAATTTAGCTAAAGGCACTTTCATCAAAAAGAAAATCTAATTTAAGCCACTTCATCAAAATCACTACTGAAAAGGAGGGTTTCAGGAATGAAGTGCCTTTTTCCATCAGGACATTTATATACTCTTTCGAAAATCCCATTGTTTTCGATAATCTCCTCTACATAACATCCAAGAGGAAGAAGGTTCTCCTCGTATTTTTTGGCTCTACTCATTTAAATAAATCATTTTTTTTATTTCAGCAAAAAAATCTAAAGAGGCAATAAGTAAAAGAACTTGATTGATAAAAGATTCAACTATCATTAGAAGCTTATTAAAAAATTGAAATTCTAGATTTTTGATTTTTTTAAGTCTATTTTAAGGTTTTAAACTTTATATCAAAATTAACCACATTAAAGAAAAATAAGGTTTATAGTTCAATTTGAACCTTTTGATTTGTTCCTTTAAAATGTTTCAAAAAGAAGAAAAAAAAGCTTTAACAAGACTAGCAGTGCTTTCAATTGGATGGGGACTAGGCCTAGATAGGTTTTATGAAGGCAGAACAAAAGAGGGGATTCTTTCAATTATTGGGTGGGGATTAATATTCGGCTCTTTTATGCTCCTTTCTCCATGTCATGGGTATGACTATTCAGAAGGTGTTAAAAACTATGCTGATATGAGTGTTAATCCTCTTATTATAATTCCTTTTGGATTAGGGATTTATGGAATCAGTTTAGTTATTAGAAAAGGCTTTAGACTTTTAAGAAATTTTGAAACAGCTGAATAGTTTTAAAATCCCAAACTTATTAAAAATGATTAAAGTAATTGATTAATATTATCTACACCGGTTAGATCTCTAGACTCAAAAGGATTTACCCAATATGACCATAGAAACAATATAGTGACAGGACACAAGGCTAAGTGAACCAAAGGAGCTAGGTATTTCAACCAAAATAGTTTATTTATATTCATTATAAAAATATAACAAATAATTCTTCAGACTCTGTATCAAATAATTCATAGATCAGCATAAAAAGCTTGAATTGCATGAAAATTAATTAATCAAAAATAAATTAATTTACTCTATTAGTTAAAAATATCCTAAAAAGGATGGAGGATTTTTTTATATTATCTTTCTTCCGAGAAATCGCAAGTTCTGAATATAAATTATTATCAACAAATATTTTTAAAATTTAAATTTATTATAATAATTATGAATTTAAAAAATACTAACGACTATGAGGAAGGCTTTTTTATTTATATCAATTGGTATGTTTACTGGCTTATGGGTAGCTTGGCCAGGTATAACCTTCAAAGAAAACTGGTTATGTGTAAAAGAAATTATAGAAAAATCTAACAACGAAAAAACAGATATTAGAACGCTTCTTTCTGTCTCTCCAAAATTCTTACTCAATAAAGAAAAAAGTGGTCCACTATTAAAAATTAGGATCTTAGGAGATACCTGTTTCAGATAGTTTTGAATTATCCTATTTTCTATTAACAAATTAAACGCTTTGGAAAAAATCTTAGACCTTACATTAAATAATCCTATTTTTATATCCGTAATGATATTAGTTATTTGGTTTGCACCTGGAATTATTGTAAGAAGAATCGCCGAGAAAAACTATATAGAAAGGAAAGAAGCAGAACAAGCAAAGAAAATCTCAAGGCTATATCCTAAAGACCCTTGAGAATACGTTTAAGAAGGAGAAGCTGCAAAAGCAGGTTCATAAACCGGCGAGCCTAATCCACCTCCATCTTGGTCATCGTCATCATCGAAACCAGAGGTAAGAGCCAAAATGCCTCCAATGGATAGAACCGCAGAAAAAAGTATCTGTATTAAGTCTGACTCCAATTTAATTAATAAAATTCCGGTGATACTAACTGATTTTGCCTAAAATCGCTAGTCTTTCTCGAAATCAAATGTGTTCAAGTGCTGAAAACACCTTTAATTAATGAATAGACTATAAGACAAACTTAAGTAAATATAGCTCTAAATAAAAGCATACATAGCTTAATTAAGAAAAGAAAAAGACCGCCTATTACAAATCCAACAAGGCCAGAAGCAAGGTCTTTCCATATAAAATTACTTACTAAAATTAAAATTAATCCTAGTAATAGAAAAATTAAGCTGTCCAATTTTTATTTTTACTATAAATAATAAGACAGTAAAATATAACCATCTACATCAAAGAAAATAGAATGTCTGTATTAATAGGATTTTTTTAGTGTTATATCAACCCTAAAGATCCTGCAGTAAAACCAACTCCACAGAAAAAGATAAATTCTAGTAAGTCTCTACTCCCAATAGGAATCTGACTTAAGGCAACGGATATTCGTTGAGCCATTTGAACCTTGTACTCACAGGTTTAGAGAAGCTAATGAAGATTTCTCAAGAATGTGAGAACAAATACTTATCAATAGATTTTCTAAAGAAATCAAAACTTTTATGAAAATAAAAAATCCACGGGATTTAGACTTCCCATGGATTTTTAAAAATTAAAAATCTAACTTTAAGCTTCAGTATCAAACTTTTCAAGATTAGGTCCAGCAATTACAGCTGTTAATGCAAAAATGACTAAAGATGCAACTCCGCAGAAAATTGCTGATGTACTGAATTCGCCCAAAGCGAAAGTAGAAAATAAAATTGAAGGCATCAGAATTGATAAAACTGGTATTTATAAACATGGAGCATACAAGCAATGCTCTCATTAATAAAGAATTTTCATAAGGCTGAAATCATTAATTACGAGAACAGGCTTTATCGACATAACGATCTCCACAAAGAATCTAGTTATATACTGCAGGAAATTACTTTCACCTAAAGAGAAGGCAGCCAAAGGCGTCTATAGGATAATTTTTACAAAGAGGCTGCTCATTTGATACCTCCCAGGGCTATTGTTCAGTAAATTTCTATTGAAAAATGACCTTCTCTTTATTTGCATTGGCATCCTCGGAATGGGGCATTAGTCGTTTTACAACAGATTTTTTTGCTTTATCCGCATTATTAATTCTAGGAGGGCTACCTTGGCTTTTATTGAAAAATCGCATTCAAGCAAAAAGCCTATGGTCTGATGGTAACGCCATCTCAAATCGTTCTAATTAAAAAATATTAACTTAAACATTATTATTAATTCGATAATTAATTGAGAAGATTTTACACTTAAAGTTTTATATATGATTTTCAATCTTAATAAATAGATTAGGAATATAATATTTTTAAATTAATTTAATAGCCCAATAAAAAACTAATCCTTACACCAAAGAGCAAGTCCACCTCCTCTACCTCTCGCTGATAGCCATATACCATCTCCCCACAAGCCAACCAAAGCAAAAAATGGTCTTTTATGCTTTGGTTGATGCTTAATATTCCTCATTAGCAATAATTTTTTTCCTAGTTTAATTTCAATTCTATCAAAAAAGAATGGCAAGATTGGCTGTTTACCCTCAAGGTTACCATAACCGATAAAAGCAAGTGATAGCAATCCAAATTCTATTGAATTTATTATATTTAACTCGTGCTTTTTATCATTTGTTTGATATTCTTTTAATTCTAATTTAGCAATAAATAATCTAAGCATCTTGCTTGCAAATTTGTTTTCATTATTTGTTCCCTGTTCCCAAACAGAATTAAATTTCCATACGCCTATTAAAGAACTAAGTTCGATTCCACTTCCTGTTTTACGTGAAAGTTTTTCAGAATTTAGAATTTCATCTAATTGAGGTATATTGTCAAGTTTTATGGGTTCTTCTTGCTTGAATAAGAAATTATTATCATCTGATATTAATGTTATTATTATTATAGTCAATATGACAATACCTAAGTCAATTAAAATTAAATTACTAATCCCCATTTGTCTAAGTCCTTAAATAAGGTATTAAAAATGTAAATGATTATTGATGCAAGTCTAATATACTAAAAAGAATCAAGAGAATGGAATGTTTTATAGAAAAAATTTGCTTAATAAATTCTTTCTGAATGTAAAATAATATTTATTTCATATAAGCAATTATGGCATTACATAAACAAACCAATACAAATAAGGTTATATAAACAAAAGAAACTTTAATAGTGCTTATTGAGCTATTCAGCCACTCAACTCCAATTCTTGCAGTATTTTTTATAATCACTGCTATTTTTTTTGCATCTCAAGGAGTTGGCAAAAGAAAAAATACAACTCTAGGAATGGAGGACATTGATAAAGAACCTTAAAGGTCATCCAGCTTAAGTACCGTTAATGTACAAAAATTATGGGCTGCGAAATAAATTTGTCTAATTTAAAGCTCCTTGCTTAAACACCTTTAGCTAGTCGTAAGAGCTTTGCCACTAAAACTACCTCTTGTTACGAAGATAATGTTCGTTTTTAACCTTAAATGCAATTAAAAGTTGATTTAGGGCTGAACAAATACATCATTCGATACATGGCAATTACAAAATTATTATTTTTAGCCTTTTAATTTCTATGCGCAGGTAGCTTTGCATGATTAATTAGAAATTCTCATGCTCATTACTTTTGCTGGCTTGACAAGTACTCCTGCTCCAACTGCAATCCTTGTTGGTGTGGCTTCGATTGTTCTTTTTGCAATCGTTGGAGTTATGGTTGGCCCTGACTATGATGGAATGAATGCCCCAGAAGTGAAAAAGTAATCCATCGGTCATAGAGAACCAATCCAAAAGAATCACAAGAAGGCTTCTAATGAGTATTAGAAGCCTTCTTGTCTTAATTTAAAACTTGATTCGTCAGGGATCTCTCTTGCCTATCTTGTTTTAAATTGTTTTTGATGTAAATTTTCACCGGTGATTATTAATGCTGTAGGTCAATGTCTTCAGATCTAACATCGGGCCAAAAAGTTCCTCCAACAGATACAGAGACCCAAATAAAATCTTTGATAGAAAGTCTCTCCGCCGAAATAGAAAGAGAGATTTCTATAAAAGAATGTCGGCAAGCAGCCTCAAATGCTTCACTAGATATAGCTGCCTAAAGATTTTGCCTTAAGGCATCAGTCATTAAAAAAACCTGGAAAATATATACTATGTGTAAATAAATTTTTTATGATGTTCAAATAATTATGCAAGGATTTGTATATCTAATTAGAAATAAGGATATTTACAAAATAGGGATTACAAAAAATATTGCAAGAAGAATGAAGCAATTAAAACCACATTCAATTATTCAAATAATACAAGTTAGAGATTTTATGAATATAGAGAAGGAGCTTCATGAGTATTTTAAGTCTAAGAGAATTCCTCAAACAGAGTACTTTAGACTTTCAAATGGCGATATAAGAGATTGTATAAATTTGATGAAAAATGTTGAATCAATAGACAAGAAAACTCAAAAAAGGTTTATTTCAAAGAAAAAATCACTAGTTTTTTCTATATTATTTTCACTGTTATTTATAACTATTGCTAAAACTAATGATTTTAATGCGAGTTTATTTCTATTTCAATTATCAGGTATATCTCTAATTGGATTTTTAATGATTGATTAACAGTAGTTAATAACTATTCTATGATAAATTTTATTTTAAAGAAAAATAGATATTTTAATATAAGATCTAGATCTCTAGGCTAATAACAATTTTCATGATGAAGACAATTGTAAATCCATAATTTTTCTCTATTTATTTCTTGTAATGCCAAAAGACAAATTAGCCTTGGGAGAGAATTAAAAGCTAGATAGCCATGCAAAAACCATGCTCATTCACACTTCGTTACACAATGTGTTACATTGCTTTACATACACTTATTTGATTGTTTGAAAATGTCTCCTGAAGCAGAAAAGTTCAACGGCTGGGCAGCAATGCTCGGTTTTGTAGCAGCGTTTGGCGCTTATGCAACCACTGGTCAAATAATACCTGGTATTTTTTGATTAAAAAAACATAACTACCTACCTCAAAGGATTTTACTAAAAGTAAAATCCTTTGAGGTTTTTACTTTTTGGTATAATTTAATTAATTAAATTATTCAAGATTGGAATAATTGTTTTTAATATATTTCTGTAATATAATTTCATTAATTAGTAATAGGTAAAAGACTTATTATCGTTTAATAATATTTATTATGGTTGATTATTACTATAAGTGTCTAATTATTATAATTAAAAACTTTTTTATAAATTTTTAATGACTTAATGAGGATTCAAATCTTTCCCAAACTTGACGTCTTATTCTCATGCAGTCCGAACACTTGCAAATCCATGAATCACCTTGCCCCCAGGCTTCTCCTACCCCATTGGCTCTTCCAGTTCTAGTATGAAAAGTCTCAGGGTATATTTTTAAAAGCATTTCATTTTTAATTGATTCGCTTTTCATAAATTTTCTTTAGTTCTAGGAAAATAAAATAAGTAAAGAACCCCTTATTAGTTTTAAGAGGATCTAATAAGGTGATACCTGTACCTACCATATATAAATAAGTCGCGCATAGCAAAGATCCTTATTTGTTATTAAGAAATTTGACCCGCAACCAATAATGTAACTTTATATTCTTATTAATATAATATTTTTTTGGCAAAATTAATATAGATTTTAATATATAAGAAAACATATAGAACTGAGATGGCTTTATCAAAAGCAATCTCAGGAAGAAAGTATCCTAATAATTTTTACTAAGCAGTGAATCATTAGATACGATGATCTTATAGGCTTTAATTGTATTGAACAAATTTGATGACTTTTCCATTATTTGCTTTAGCACATTCTGACTTTGGTATAGGCCACTTCACCACAGACTTAATACTCGTTCTCTCTTTTGCTGTTGTTACTGCTCTACCAATGTCACTATTAAGGCCTCATATTAAGGAAAAAGATGTGAAGAGCTCTGTTTTTCAATAATGTGTCTCTAAGAATCTTGTCTTTATAAGGTATTTAAAAGGATTGAGCGCGCTCAGCTCAGTCCTTTTGTTTTTCAAGGTTAAAAAAATAAAAGGACTGAAAAGCTAGTCCAAAAATGATTAAATGAAAACAACTTTTAAATGAATTTTTTCAGAATTAACAATCCTCTTGCTCGTTATTCCAGATAAGGATAAAAAAGATTAGGCATAAAAAAATTTTAAGGATCTATTGGGATGAATAAAATCAACTGTCCGGAATGTGGCAAAGTATTTAAAATTGATGAGACCGGGTATGCAAATATCCTTAATCAAGTAAAAAATGATGAATTTGAAAAGGAATTATTAAAAAGACTTCATTTGGCAGAAAAAGACAAAGCCAAATCTATTGAACTTGCAAAGAATAATATAAAGATGGAATATCAAGAATCAACACAGGTCAAAGACTCTATAATCCATAAATTACAGTCCAAGTTAGATGCTGCAGAAACAAATAAGAATCTAGCGTTAATAGAAACTAGAAATGAAGCCGTAAAAGAACAAATGGCTCTCTCTTACAAACTTAAAGAAATCAAAGAAACAAGTGAAGTAAATATAAAGCTTGCAGTCAATGAAGCAATCAACGCATCACAAGCAGAACGAAACGACCTTAAAAAGAAAGTTGAGAAAGCAGAGTTAGAAAAACAATTGGCCGAAAAATTGTTAAGGGAAAAATATGAAATGCAAATTAAAGATAGGGATGATGCAATTGAAAGGCTTCGCGACCTGAAAATAAAGTTATCTACAAAAATGGTTGGAGAATCACTTGAGCAGCACTGTGAAAATGAATTTAACAAAATTCGAGCAACAGCCTTTCCTCTTGCATTTTTCGATAAAGATAATGATATCAGTACTGGTAGCAAAGGTGATTATATATTCCGTGATTTAGATAACAACGGAAATGAAATAGTATCAATAATGTTTGAAATGAAAAATGAATCGGATACCACATCAACAAAGAAAAAAAACAATGATTTTCTTAAAGAACTTGATAAAGATAGGAAAGAAAAAGGATGTGAATATGCAATTCTTGTTTCACTTATAGAACCAGAGAGTGAACTTTACAACTCTGGGATAGTAGATGTCTCTCACCGCTACCCCAAAATGTATGTTGTTCGCCCGCAATGTTTTATTCCTATTATTACGTTATTAAGAAATGCCGCAATAAAATCTCTTAAATACAAGGAAGAATTGACTTTGATTAGAGCGCAAAATATTGACATTACAAACTTTGAAAATAGTCTTGAGACATTTAAAAATTCTTTTAATAAAAACTACGGTCTTGCTTCAAGAAGATTTGAGACTGCAATTCAAGAAATAGATAAGTCTATAGACCACCTTCAAAAAACTAGAGAAGCATTACTTGGTGCTGATAGAAATCTAAGACTTGCAAATGATAAGGCTCAAGAAGTCAGTGTAAAAAGATTAACTAAAAATAATCCTACAATGGGAGATAAGTTTAAAAAGCTTAGAGATGTATCTGCTGCCTAGTTTTAAATCATATAAGTTAAATTATATCTATCGTACTCATCAGCTAAATCAAGTTGACTTGTTAATTTAATTAGCGTATCATTTGTCTCTTTTAATTCACGTAGAAGTTTATTTCTTTTTGTATATACGGATGTAATCTTCTTATTAATTTCAGCCTTGTACTTGCTTAATGGATTTTTATCATCGTATGTATAGCTTGATGAAAATTTACTTTTAAGCATTGCTATCTCCTAGGTAAAGTTTAAAGCCTCATTTAAATAAGGCCTTAAGAAACCTTTTATTCTTTTCCAAAGATTTTTATCCCTAAAAAAGTAAGGTTCACAATTAACCTCTAAATGATTTAAAGATCTTTAGTAAATCCGTCTTAACACCCAAGTGCTTATGCCCAAGTTTTAATAACTAAGTGTTTACTACACTAACTTATCATTATTGAAATCCTTGCATTGTTATAAATCAATTATTAGAAAAAATAAAAGTAAGAAATTATACTTTTTTTTTAAATCACCATGAAAATCATGTCCAAGATATCTTTTTTGGTAAAAAGATTCTTAAGAAAGGTGTATAAGAGAATTTTTATGTTGTGGATTGGATAAAGATTAGATATAAATAGAGTAAGAGACTTGTTTAAAATGTCCATCTATGCTCGGATGAGTCGATCGGAGATTATTCATGGTCGCGTCGCAATGTTCTTAATAAGTACAATGATTTTATTAAAAGCCATTGGATAATTGCTTTCAAGCCTAAATCTCATATATGTTTCCTAAATCATTTTCTTAAACCTATTGAAAAGATGTTTTAATAGATTAATTATTATTATAGATTTTATTTATTTTCTTTTCCTTAATTCCTCTACTATTGAATCCCATTTATCTCCAGCCTTTCTTTGCTCAGCCTTTTTACCTTTTTCAATTAATAATGAAATTAATTTTTTTATTTTTTCTAGCCAGTATCTCATTACTATTAAAACTGAATATTAACATATTAAATAAAGGACTATAGTTAAAGTTGATTATTTAGATCTTCTTAAGTAATTAAATTATCCGAATGTACTGCCATTCCAGCCCCAAAATTTTGCCTCAACATCAGAAAATTCTATATAAATCCTACTAATAGGTATTCCAGTCTTGGATGAAATTATCTTGCAAAAAGCATTAGACATTTTTTCAGGATGAATGGCACCAATCGACTTGACTTCCAAGTAGCAGCATGGGTCAGCACTCCCACCAAAGGTCATTGGTATTGATTCCTCAATTGAGCTCATAACATAACTTTCTGGCTTGCTTGTCAATGAAGAAAGTTCTTTAGAAAGAGATTTTAATAATTCTTCTTCATTCTCAATAGAAACAGATGTTTTCAGATGGATTGCAGGCATAATTAATAATTTTATTCTTAAATTAAGATAACTAATAAAGAGATGATTAGCTTATCAATTTATTATAGGTAGGAAAAATTGTTATAAGTTTTATTATTATTAGATAAAGTTTATATTGCAGTGATTTATTTACGTTAATATCTACAGCTATTCAATATAGTTTCTGTAATAAATTTATTACCTGTTGATTCCTCCCATTTTTCACCCTCAATTTTAAATAATCTCTTATCGCAATTAATATCAATTTTATATATACTTGAATTGATTATTTCATGTGTCTCTGAATTAATTTTAGAGTACTTAGTTAATAATGAAAGTATATCTTTTTTATATTTTATGCTTCCGATATCAATATATTGAATTCCATCCTCTGCCGAAGCGACTTTTTCCCAGCTATCAAAATCTGCAGATATAACCATATTTAGGTTTTGAAAGAAGAGAAAGCAAATAATACAAAATATTTTCAATGCTTTAAAAAATTCTTTTAATACTTTCATCACAACACCTCTTGAAATTACCAATATCACCAGTCAAACTACAAGTCATGATAAATTCATCAATATCTTCTTCTAAAGATACATAAATTATCTTTTCTTAAAGTAAATGGTGCTCACTGTAAATCGATTGTCATAGGAAATAATGACTATAAGAGAATATTATTAAATTTTTTGGAGCCAACTAATAATAAAAGTATTATCTTTAATGAAAATCATAATGTAAGATTGAAAAGCAAAAAATAGTAATTAATCAAAATCATTAAATGCATTAATTACTATTAATAGTAGCTATAATTTTTATTAAATACTCAAAATATTATGAAAAAAAATCCTAGAAAAGTCTATAAATCAAATAAAAATGGAGCGACAATAACAGCTGCATTGATTCTTATAGCATTGTGCCAAATACCAATAGCCATAAAAAATTCTGCTAAGGTATTTTTCATAGGAAAAACATCTAACACTATATGGCGTAATCAAAAAAACCATCCGCAAGCATATATGATTGCAGTTAATCGCTGTAATGGTTCAATCATTGATTAATTCATAAAAGTTTGTTATCTCTATTAAAGGTCAGTAATTTATTTAAATTATTTTTTATGAATTCGAATAAAGACGAGTCTGAACCATTAAACAACCTTACAGACAGCCAAATTGAAGAATTGGTTAAGTCTAATGAAGCTTTAGATGAAGAAGAAGAAAGGATTAAAAGAGAAAATATTGAGGAAATCAAAAGGAAGAAATATGAAAAGGAATTCTTCAATAAACCTCTTGCTCGTCTAAGAAAAACACCCTTAGAGATTATTAATCGATCTTTATTCTTCTTATTTATAGGTAGTTTTCTCTTCTCATTTATTTCTGTCTATTCTGTAAATCCTTTATGGTTTTTCTTATATTTAACTAGTTCCTTCTCTTGTATTTTCTATACACCTAATAGGAAGGCGCTTAAAGAATTGCTAGCAGCATGGCCAAATATAGTAGATCTTATCAAAGGTAGAAGTCTATGGAAATAAATTATTTGTAAAGCTTACTATATATGTTATTTTAAAACCTCAGATAATTTTTTATAATAATTAAATTTTAAAAATAGATTGCTGTAATTGACTATAAAAAATTGATTATTTCATATCAGATGGTATTTGATTATGCATATGGCTTTTATGAGTTTCAATCTCATGAGCTGCTGAGAGTTTCTTTAATGATTGAGATCCGCAGATTGCAGACAAGGCAATGATAACCAAAGATACTGTGCTTAATAATTGAAGAACAATGGGGAGATGAGCATTGATTCTTTCTTTAATTGAAACCATCTGTCTAAATTTATTTCCACCTAAATCTAGTTAATAATTCTTATTTGGCAATTATTTATTAATAATTCAATCACTAATTAAAAAACCCGCCTTACAAAGAATATTAAAAGTTTTTTCACTTCTGCTAATACCTTTTTCCAACGGTCTTATTTCATCAAGAATAGATGCAACGCAACTGATTTCAAAAGAATCGTGTGCTATTAAGGCTGCATCGCAAATGTCGGAGAAGGCTCTAGGAGGCTCTATATCATCACTAGAGATTTCTTTAATTGCCATGTCATATGACTCTTCCAAATAATCAATTTCATCATTTGACATAGTCTCTCCATGAACATATCCAAATAGCAATTCTCGAAAACTCATGATTTATCTAATTATCAGGAGATTGATCTGTCTATATTCTCTATATTAATAATATATTCAAAAGGAGATGCTTAATTTGCTATTTATCAAAATATCCGCAGGGGATTAAATTTTGAAATTTCTTCTAAGACATTGAACTTACATAAATCATTCCAATTAGCCGTAATTGGTGGAGGGGCTGCAGGTTTTATGGGTTCTATAAAAGCAGCTGAAGACGGAATATCTTCTATTGTCGTACTAGAAGCTACAACAAAAACTCTAGAGAAAGTAAGAATTAGCGGAGGGGGTCGATGCAACGTAACTAATGCTTGCTGGGATCCACTTGATTTAGTCTTAAATTATCCACGTGGGAAAAATCCTTTAATTGGAGCTTTTAGTAGATTCGCAACGTTTGAGGCTGTTGAATGGTTTAAGGATAGAGGTCTGGAACTAGTTAAAGAGGAAGATGGCCGTATGTTTCCTACTTCTAATTCTTCGCTTGAGGTTATAAAATGCTTAAAAGACTCTGCAATAAAGAATGGTGTAATTATCTGTACAAATAAGAATGTAATAAATGTTAAATATTTAGATAAACAAGGCTTTCAAATAAAATGTAAAGATAACACTCTATTTCAAGCAGATAAAGTTTTGATGGCTACAGGAGGTAATATAAAAGGTCATAAAATTGCATCTGATCTTGGACACAAAATCATCCCTACTGTTCCATCATTATTTAGTTTTAAATTAACCTCTTCACAGCTTAGATCTTGTACAGGGATAGCAATTGACAATGTAAGAATGAAACTTTTGATTAATGAGAAGTTGTTCAAGCAAAAAGGTAGAGTATTAATTACTCACAAAGGTCTTAGTGGTCCTGCAATACTCAAATTATCAGCATTTGCCGCCAGAAACTTACATTCAAGCAATTACAAGGCTTCATTAGAAATTAATTGGATCGATTCAACAAATGATTTGATCCATAAGGAATTGAAAAAGTATAAAAGAGATTATAAGGTTGGCTATATTAGAAAAATTAATCCATATAATATACCAAAACGTTTATGGAATACATTCTTATTTCAAGCAGATATCGGAGCCAATACAAAATGGTCTAATTTATCTGCGAAGCAAGAAAGGTGTTTATGCGAAATTTTATGTAAAAGTGTTTATTCTATTAATGGAAAAGGACCTTATGGGGAAGAATTTGTATCTGCCGGGGGGGTTGATTTAAGTGAAGTTAATTTTAAATCAATGGAAAGTAAAATCTGCAAAGGATTATTTTTTGCTGGAGAAATATTAAATATTGATGGAATAACTGGAGGTTTCAACTTTCAACATTGTTGGACAAGTGGTTGGTTAGCAGGTAAAGGCATTTCAAAGGAGTTATTAGTTTCCACATAAATATATATGTGACTTATGAAATTATAAGAATAGAAAATGAAAGGCATTAAATATAGAGTAAATTAGAATTGAAGCTATCTATCTTTTTATAGTTTTTATCTCTCTCTCTAGCTTTTGAACTCTCTTTAATAATATTTTATTTTGATCCTGTAGTTGCCTAATCAATGAACTGTGTTGAGAGTGATACTGATATTGAATCTCTGAATATGCTTTCACATCTCTAATAAATGCTGGCATTGAGTCATCCTGTTCTAAATAAGTCATATCTCTGAATACAAGCTATTTTAAAAGGCTTTAAAGAAGAATAAATAATTAATTTAATACAGCATTTTCATAGACAAGTTTATTTATAAAATTAAATATATAAAAATTAATCTATTTATCATAAGGCAACTAGGATTAATCTCAATATTTGCAATGAAATCAAGGCTATAAACAACCAAAACAATGTCATTCCAAGGATATTCTGAAAAGAACCCTTCTTGTATTCTTTCGGCTCAAACCCAAGTCCCATATAAATAGTGGAGTATATTATTATTATATTCTACAGATGATACATTGAATCCGAGGAATAATTACTTCTTGATTAAGAATATTCTCTAAATTAAAAAGAATTATAAAATTTTTATCTTTTCAAGAAAAATGTCTAATGATAATGAATTAATTCTAAGTTATTATTATGCAAAATTAAGTTTAAATAATGATTAAATGAAGAATTATGTATATAATATAATTAAAAAAAATATTTTCTCTGGCTAATCTTTCGGACCAAGCTTCAAAGCATCTATAGCTTTTGAAATATTCTGTGGTCCTTTTCTAAGGACACGAAAGCCTTCTTCATAGCGGTATAACAAAACTAAATTAACTAATGCCTCTGCTGAGATCTTTCCATCATATTTCAAGAAAATTGTCTTCCATAGAATTCTTGGGCCTTTCTGATTCAAAATCCAACTTTTCAGTAAAACAGTTTCCCCATGAATCAATGAACTATTGTATTTAATATTCAATTCAACAACTGGCATTTCATAACCACTTCCTGAAATCTCTGAATATGAAAGTCCTACTCTAGAAAGAGCATCAATTCGGGATTCTTCCAACCAATTAAGATAAGCTCCATGCCACATAACTCCAGCATGATCAGTATTTTGGGGCAATACAATCTTTTTTAAAGTCCAAGGAGTCTGATCTTTTTTGTTAATCATAAATTTAGGTATAAATAAGATAAACTCTCTTGTAAATTATAAAAGCCCCTAGGCTTAACATTTTGATTGTTTCATATAGATTATAATATTAAAACTAAAGCTAATAACATAGTGAACCCTTATCTAATAAAAATTTACTAGTTATAAGGATTTAAATATTAATTATTTAACTTCTTAGGTTTAAAGGTAATGTAATATCTTTCTATTATAGGATTGAGATATTCTTTCTTTTAAATAAATATTTCTTTGCGGATTAGGTTTTTGAATGTCTCTAAAATAAGAAAATATTAAAATTAAAAAAGGAGATATAAAAGCTAAAGCAGCAATAATAGCAACTATTTGTGTCGGCTTAATAAAGGGTTTTTTTACTAAAAGTTCACCACATTGACCACAAATTAATATCCCATCCCTTCGTTGACTAGGGAACTGATAGCGTGGAGAGCAATAAGGACAGTAATATATACTTCTCAAGCTGCTCATTGCTTGTTTAATCATTATTATATTTATAATAAAAAACAAAAAAATCCATGCCAGAGGAAATAACACAATACGAATTTATTCGATGTGAGAGGATATGGCTACTTTATTTATGTGAGTTAAATTGGGAACAAAAAGCTGTAAATCCTCTTGATGCAATATCTGACAAATTTTCTCCTCAGTTAAGTGATCTTCTAATTAGGAAAAAATATATAGGCCAAAGTCAAGATTTTTATCTTAAGAAAAGTGATGATTTTTCATATCTACTTGGAAAAAGAATCAAAGCCCATCCTAAAAATTTAATATTAAAAAATTGACGTTGGCTAAAAAATTCAGTCACAAACTATTGAAAATATTTTATTGATCTAGGCGCTAGCAAGTAGGATAATAAAAACCATATTATTTCTCATGGGATACCTTCTGCCTTCTAATAGATTTAGAGAGGAATTTTCTGAAATCACTAGAATTGACATAACTAATATTATTTGCTTTTTTATTCTTTCTTTTATTTGTGCTTATGTCTTCTTAGAAATGGCATATATGAAGTTTTTCAAAGATTCGACATTAAAAATCTCAATTGCTGGATTCATGAATGGATTCAGACAAAAACAAAGTATTCAACTGGCTGGATAGCCTAAACTTGAAAGAGTAGGCAGTTATAAAGATTATCTGTATTCATCTATAAGAGCCTCTTAAAAGGAAATTTCTATTTATAGAAATTAAGTCATTATCAATAACTCTAAAAATATATCCATAAAGTAATAGTCATATATATACCTATTGCTCAATCCTTATTAATAGATACATTTTAAATAATTTCAATATTTGATCATGTGTACGACAAATTTATGTCTCGCTTTTTATGTGCTTACTTTTGTCATTTTTGGTTGGGCAGGTGCTTTAGTTCTGGTTATAGGTAAAAGCAGTAGAGAGCAAGGAAACACTTATGTAATTAATCCAATTGCACATTGGATTAATATCGAATTGTTTAATCCAGCAAGATGCTTCAAGTCTGAGGTTATAAAACCTTTGATTAGTGACTTAAAGGTTGCAGCAAAAGAGTGGAATCAGAGTGTGGGGTCAAAACCAGAGTTATCTTTGTAAAATTAGTCTCTTTCTCAAGAAATCTGGTTTAAATTAATAGCCTAAATTCTCATCTAAAGGCATTAGATCAAAACTCAAATTAAAAAAGACTATAAATATAGTCTTTTTTAATTTGAGTTTTAAAGTCTTTTACTAAAGATTCAACCTTAATTCAAATTTATTTTTTATTTTATAGGATTAAGAGTTATTATATATTTTGAATTCTTATTTGATTTTGTACGATCCTTCAATCGGAAAAGAATCACTTACCAGAATTGATGTAATAGGAGTTTTGGTAGGACATATTATATTTGCTGTCGCCATAACATTTCTCCTTGATTGGAGTTGGATACCTTTGACAAAAAATGAAAAAGCTAATGGTAAATCATTGGCTGAAATAAAGAAAAGATGGGGTTGGTAATAAATCTTTTACACTGCTCATTCATTAAATTAATGATTTCTGCAAAAGCAATAATTCCGTGTTTTCTGAAAACTACATACTTAATAAATATTTTATTAAGCCTTAATGAAACTAGTTTAATAAAACAATACGCTTATTTAAAGAAGAAATCAATTTCCTTTGGTTTTAGACCTTCCCACCCTGCTTCTATAAGTCGTTTATTAAGTATATCTTGATCGAAATGTTTTGCCCCAGATCGGATAATACGATTACGCATTGATTTCTTAACTCCGCTTCTTTTTCTTGTACCTTCTTTTTCCATAACTTCTCTGTACAATTTCAACATTTCTCTAGGTATTGGGCTACCGTCCAAGTCAATACCAACTTCTATTGCTTTATCAATTGCCTCAGGACCAGAAAATTCCATAATAAAAATAAATCAAATAATTATGATAAGCAACAAGTGGATTATTGCTCTGATTAATAATCTATTTAATTAAAGAAAGCATAACTACAATGTCTTCAAACAATTTAAATTCAAAACATTGTTTGGGATTTATTGGCCTTGGTTCAATAGGTCTTCCAATCGCTGCAAACTTGAATAAAGCTGGTTTTTCATTAAGAGTACATACACGCAGTCGAGTCGCTGAAACTAATAATCAATTAAAAGGAGCCAGGCCTTGTGAGACTCCTAAAGAGGTTGCGCAAGGATGTGATGTTTTAATGCTTTGCGTTAGCAATGAAAAGGCTGTAGAAGAAGTTATATTTGGACCTAACGGAGCAGAACATAGTCTCACCCCTGGGAAACTCATAATCGACTTCTCAACAATTAGTCCTAACAAAGCAAAATCAATTGCATCTAGACTATCTAAAAAAAACATTGACTATATTGATGCGCCTGTATCAGGAGGAACTGAAGGTGCTAAAAAAGGAACTCTCACAATTTTTTTAGGAACTAACAATGATTATTTAAAGAACTTAAGTTCAATTCTTAATGCCATAGGAACTAATTTCTACCCTTTTGGATCTATTGGAAAAGGACAAGAAGTAAAGGCTATCAATCAAATACTTGTTGCAGGAACTTATGCTGCCGTAGCTGAAGCCATTGCATTAGGGCAATCACTTGAATTACCAATGGATGCAGTTATCGAGGCTCTCCAAAAAGGGGCCGCTAATTCATGGGCTCTTTCTCATCGTTCTAAAGCAATGTTGAACGACAAGTATCCTTTAGGATTTAAGTTGCAACTACATCACAAAGATTTATCAATTGCATTAAAAACAGCAAAAAATGAAGGTTTAGATCTACCTATAACTTCAAAAGTAAAAGAGATAGAGGAATTACTCATAAAAGAAGGTTATAAAAATCAAGACGTTTCTGTCTTAAGGAGAGCTATCAAAGTTAAAACTTAATCGCAATAAATTTACGAAAAATTTTCCTTCTTTTTTTTTCTACTTCCATTTCTACAATGAAAGCAATTGAAATAAATGACAGAACAATTTAAAAAAACAGTCATTCTGTATTTATAACGTCATTATTAGGAAGAATTTCTTTAAAGATATGTGGGTATCCATTGATCTTTGCATTGTCCCCATTGGAGTGGGAGTATCCTTATCTCCTTATGTGAGTGCTTGTACTCGCGTCATTGAGGAACATAGTCTGTCTTATGAACTAGGCCCAAATGGAACTGCAATTGAAGGTTATTGGGAAGAAGTTTTTCAATGCGTGAAAGATTGTCATAAAGAAATTCATGATTTAGGAGCCAAGCGTATTTACACAACATTAAAAGTAAATACTCGCACTGACAGGAAGCAATCATTCAAAGAGAAGGTACCGAGCGTTATTGAAAAATCTATTACCACTTAAATTATCGACATGATATCTAGAAAAGCTACATTTCATTATGAATGATTAAATTTAAAAGAGTTTTATAGCTTCTTATTTTATTGAAAAGATATTAACAACCTTAATAACTCTTTAAATTAAAGACATTTTTACCTAGGTTATAATTAGTCGAATCTAATCCCATGACATCTACTACGGCCCCTAAGACAACAAAGAAAGTTGTTATACATAGGCATCAGTCACTTTATTCCTCTATCCAGTCAAGATTTGCTACTTCTAAATTAATTCAAAATTTGGGTTCCACTCCTAATGGAGCGCAATTCAAGTTTGACAGTAATTTAAGAACAGTTTATGGGAGAGATTAAAACTCTATGAAATACTACGACTTTGTTTTCAATCTAAATACTTATAAAGTACTTAAAACCTAATCAGAAAGACTCCTATACTAAAAGCAAAATATCCCTTTCAACTGTATTCTGGTAAAGAAAATTTTAATTTTACTGGCTATAAATCTCATATTGAACAAGCAAATCTCTCCTTTCTTTTTTTGACAGCTTCCATATCAAAGAATATAAAGCTTCTATATTTTTTGGGATTTTGCAGCCTGATGGCTGTTCTCTTGCAATGGCACTCATCTTAAGAAAAGAGCTCTATAACCTTTCTAGTAAAAAATCATGACCTGAGCATGAGTTAATTAACTTAAGTATTTATTCTGATATTGATTGATAGTTAGGATTATCCTTTAGACCTATACATACAATCAAATTCTCTTTAAAATAATTGGTACGAAAAGAATTTTGAATGTATAATCTGAAAAGATATAAATAATAGATTTGATTAATCTTTTATAATTTAAGACTTTCTTTTATGCTTATTACCCCTAAATAATCTACCAATAAAATTTAACTTTTTGAGGAACCTATATAAATAGATTATTGAAACTTGGTTTAATTATGAACTAAAATAAATTATTAATCATTTTATTATTGATTAGGTTTAAATAAGAAATCAAAACCTTACCTTAAATAGGTCAAATTCTCTCCAGCTACTTAAAATGGAATAAAAATGAGGAAATTTTTTGCCCTTTGTCTTAGCATTCTTTTTCTTGCTCTGCCCTTTGGAGTTAACGCAGAAGAGATAAATTTTCTCCCCACTGAGGAGCAAGAAATAGAAATCATCGAAGGAATAGACACTCCCATCCCTATGACACAAGAAGAGATTGATGATCTATTAGGATTAGATCCTTACTTAGGTCCAACGTCATGGCTTGGATCTAAAATAAATAAATAGAATTTTCGACTTGTATCAACCTTAAATCATCCAACAATTTGTCGCAGTTTTTCTTTTAATTAAATCAGCTCTATTCTTAACTATAGAGATTCATTATTAGAAGTTTAAAATCAAAGTGCCAAGAGGCGCGCAAACAGTTCTCCATATATAGTGTTACAAAGTCATTTAAAGAGCGCTATTGGCGCTATATTTAAAAATATTGTTTTTAGTTCATTAAGGTAGCACCTCAATTATTAAAGTTGCCTTTTTAAGGAAGATTTGTGAGCCATGAAATTGCCTCCTCCTACCTCAAGGAACAAAAACGAGCTCGCCAGTAGTAGTTCCACCGACTAATTTCTATGATTCTTCCCAATCAATCAAAATTATTCGAAATCACAGATCTTTGTGGATGCGACGTTGCTATTCGATTCCAAAACATTCAGATCTCTTATGATTCTAAGCGCGATTTAATATATGGTGAGAACAAAGGGAAAGAAACCCTGAGGAAGGAAAGGCTTAGACTTCTAGAAGATACTTTTGTTCAAGAAGTTACAACAGCAATCAATATACCGCTATTTAGGTGACTACATATTAGACTATTATCTAGAAAAAGTAGTCGTAACCTCTAGTAAGTCTAAATCAATAGATTTAAACTAATTTATATCCACCAATACCTTAAAGACTTATTCTTTAAATTCGATTATTTTCAAATATTATTGTGTGATATCAACATTTCCTAATGACGATAGGAAATTAACTATTGGAGGTATCAAAAAAAGAACTGTTATTAATCTCACTGCATGCAAAGCCGCAACTGCTGCACCCACACCAAACTCGGCCCCTACAAGACTCATGCCTATAGTTCCACCAGGCGCAGAGCCTAGAAGAGCTACAGTTTTTTCCACTCCTAAGAACTTATGAACCAAAAGCCCAACAAGAATTCCTGTTATCAAAAGGGTAAAGGTTATAAGCAAAGCAGGCTTCCAAAGGGTTTGCATTTCTCCCAAAGTTTCTCTATTAATTCCCGTTCCTATAACTGTCCCTATTCCAATTCCAAGTATTGTTTTTGTCCCTAAAGGCCATTCTGCCACTTCCAGTTGACCACTAACACTCAAGAGTCCGGCTCCCAGCATTGCTCCTATGAGGGGTGCTGCAGGTATGTTTGTTAAAATCATGAGAGACCCCAAGGCGGCTCCTCCGAGAATGTAAATCAACAAAGTCAATAGAGAGGACGGCATTTGAATCAAATTAAGCTTTACAGCAAGTTTCTCTCCTTTAGGATTGATTTACCAACCTTCTTTACGAAGTTCGAAAAGATATATTAAATATTTGCAGAAATCATATGGAAGTCATTCTTCTTAAAATTTAGATAAAATTAGTTGCAAAGTTAAATAAATAAAAATATTGTGGGTTGTAATTTATTTTATTAATTAATATTTATGACTGATTCTAAAAACAAAGAAAAATTTAATTGGATAAATATTTTCATTGGAATAATTCTATTTATAAGTGCTTTGAGTCTTTCTATAATCGCCTTGACCTTACGTCCCATATCTAAATGGTCTATTTATCAGAATACTTGTGTCGAACAAGAAAGTAAAAAGTCTCCTATTGAATGGGCCGTAAGAAAGTGCAATGGCCGGTCAAAGGTATATCAAGTAAAATGATTAATTATTAGGAAATAAAGAAGATTGAATACTTAATTAATTATTAGATGTTGAAAATTTAAAATCAACCCAATTCTTTAATCAAATCGACAATAAGAACAATAACAAAAAGTCCTATTAGATATAAAGGCAATCTCGGATATTTAGTAAATAGACCAACTGAGTCTGTTTTTGAATCTGATTTCTTTTGAACTTTAGGTGGTAGTCCTTGTTCTTTTCTCCTTTTAGCTTCGCCCATAGACCTAATTGCTCTAGTTTTTTAATTTAATAAGAAATATTAGCCAGGATAAAACCAGATTAAAAAGTCCATTTAGAAATTGCAAGATTTATTCCTTCTTATCTTTTTTCAAACCAAACCAACCTTCTTCCTTTATCCCCTTCCTAACGGCTGTAATAAGGGCTCCAAAAAAGAATGCTCCTATGCAGGTAAATATTGCCAAGCTAATTAGAGGCCGCATTCCATAAACTGCTGAGCTCTGAATAGCGGGATCAAATGGGTCCATATATAAATCATATCTAAACTCATGGGGCTAATCAGAAAACTTAACTTCCGAAGAGAGCTCAATCAGAGAATTTATAGTGGGAAATCACTATAAAATTATTTAATTACTAAAATATTATTTTGTTTATTGTATTGTAATTTAAACGTAAAAATGAATCCTCTCCTAATAAGTAGTGCTGTCATAATTTCAGCATTGATCTTTTACTTAATCTTTCTAGGCATAGGCTTTGGAGGAATATCACAAAACCGTGAGGCCCAAGATCTAGACAATAACTCAAAATAATTAGTTTTTATTCTTTATAGGCCTTTCATTAATGAGTATTGAACTTTAGGAAACCTTACTCAAAGTAGAAACCAAGCTAAATCTCAAGGAATGAACTTAGATAACGCAAAAATCATTGGAGGCATTATGCCTAACTTAATAGTATTTGGTTTGTTGTGTATAGCCATAACTTACTTTGCCTTAACTGGAGAGATGGTAGAGATGCTTGGAATAAAAAATTCTCGTGTAAAAAAATGACTGGATCGACTTAAAAAAATCAGAGAAGCAAGCCTATAGTCATAATTTACTTCTACCTATAATCGCCCTTAGAAGTAATTACCCTTAAGATGTCTTTCCATACAAATGGTATGACAGTCATGTCCTTCGGCGAAATTTTCAACTGAACAATACGTTACACATTCCAAATAATCGTCTATAGGGTCAATATCCTTTTTAATCCTGACTCTATTATCTGTAACGTTCATAAAAAAATCCTAAGTTTCATATTAACAACCTAGCTATTACAACTATAAAGACCATCCGCATTACTTCCTAAATTATGAGTTCGATTTTCATTGGCTCATACTGCTGATACTACTATTGTTAAGTTACCTCTTTGTAATTAGATATATTCCTATTTAAAGAAGAGCCTAAGTCGACAAAGTAATTCTCCAAAAAGATTGACTATATGATTTTCTTCAAGGAATGCCAAGCTTTCAGGCAAGCTATCCCAATGAATAACTGTTGTAAGTAGAAATAATTTCCATGGTATATAGCATGAATCTCGGATCACTCAACTGAAATGCCATAGAAATCCACGTGTCTTGTTTCTCTTTTGAAAGTTGTCAATAAATTCAATCTCTTCAAGGAAATTACTTCTGAGAAAATACTGATAGAAAAATTTGAATTGCCGACTAGGAAAGGTAAAGCCAATAGACAATGAAACGCTAGACTCAATTAACTAAAAATTCTAAAACTAAATCCAAAACCCCATTAGCATCATTGAATGCAAGGAAGAAGAACCTCTCTTTAATATCCAAAAAAACTGATTAGTTGGGATATACAAAAAGATAAAAAACGCTTAAATAGATTTATCTATTTTGTTCGAATGAGTGATTCATTAAAAAAAACATTCCTAGGTGTAATTGCAATTGGAGTTTCCTGTATCGCAATTGAATTAATTCCAGTGTCTAGGCAAGCTGCATATTGGAATAGATGTTTAGATAACACTGTTAACTGGATAAACGGAGCTCCAGATTTAAAACATTGGAGCATGAAAGCTAAAAATTCTCTTGCTGTTGGAGTATGTAATGGAGCCGTATACGAAGAAAGCTCGAAATCAAAATAACGCTTCGAATATAGACAATTTCATTACATTTCTACTTCTAGAAGAAGATTCTCGGTAATCTCATTATCTACTTCTAGGGCAAAATCTAAACCATGCTAGATAATAAAAATCAGCTTCTTCGATTTTCCTTTTTGGAATTTCTCCCCAATCATTAATAACATAATCAAATATCTCTTTATATCGTTAATGTCTGAAAACAAAAATCAAAAAGGTTTTTTTAAAAAATTTGGTAAATGGGGCCCAATCATTGGAGGAGCATGGATCGTATTAAACATTGTTGCTCCATTGGCTTTATTGCGTATCCCTGTAGTTCATAAATATCTAGTAAATTTAGACGAAAAGGTTCCTTTTGATATCCCAGGCATTGGTTAAAAATGAGCTCAGAGCTTATATGTTTTTTCCTACTTGGCATTGCAACACTTCTTCTAAATGCTGGCCTTTCATATAAATTGCTTCCACTGTTTTGGTTGGCTATTCCATTGATTTTGAAAATATTTATAGACAAAAATAATAGAGGTATTCAAATCTCCTCATCTCATACAAGCCACACACACACATAATTAATCTTGCGCCTGTAATAAGAGAGAAGTTTAATTTATCAAACCCTATTCAGCAGGGCAGGGTTGAATATTCAGCCTGGAAAAACATCCCAAAGACAAATCTCTATTCAATTCTCAAGATATTCTCCTTCTAAACGAAAACGATAACCATTTTCGCTATAATTTAATGTATTCTTATTGCTCTTCTGTGGTCAGCGCAGCTAGTAACTTCAACCGCTATAAAGTTTCCCCGAAACCTCAAATCGGTTTAAGGCCAATCAAGAATACTTCTAGTAGAGCAAAAACTCTTTTAGAAGTAATTAGTGATCTTGAAGGGTCAACGAATGAAAGATACGACAGATCCAAAACAATTTTTTATCCTGGCGACTCTTCTAAAAAACTTTACTTGATAAAAAAAGGTGCTGTTCGTTTATCTCGAATATATGAAACTGGTGAAGAAATTACTGTTGCGTTCTTAAAAGAAAATAGTTTATTTGGCATTTCATCTATTTTAGCTGAAAAGGACTTAGGCAATTTTTATCATGCTATCGCTTTTACTCGTGTAGAAATGACAACTGCACCTGCGAGTGCAGTAAGAGATGCAATAGAAGCCGATACCTCGGTTGGGATGTTGTTACTTCAAGGATTATCTAGTCGTATATTTCAATCTGCCACTATGATTGAAACCCTAAAAAATAAAGACACCTATTCTCGATTGATTAGCTTTCTTTTAGTTCTTTCTAAGGATTTTGGAATACCTAGCAAGAACGGTATAACTATTGATCTAAAAATTAGTCAAGAGGAAATTGCAGAAGCAATTTGCTCTACACGAGTTACAATCACTCGAATGTTTGGTGAGCTAAAAAATTCTGGACTTATAGCTAAAAACAAAAATAATAAAATAACGGTTATTGATCCAACCGCTCTTGAGAAACGACTAAATTAGGATTTTTCGTAATCTATTATTTCTTACTAATAGTCCTCTTTGTTCAATAAGTAAACCTAGTAAGCTTTTAAATATAACGACTAATTTAAAAAATTAGATAAATAATTCTATGAATTCTTTTCCATAAGGAATGTGATATCTAAGTATTGCTTCTAAATAATAAAATCTCTTGTTTAGATCTTACTTTTATAAAATTACCTTAATTGGAATCAAATTCAATCCAATATTACTCAGAATCATTAAGAATCATATTTAATTTCTTGATTAGCACCAATTTTAATTGTTGCAATAAATCTAAGTTTTGAGAAGATTTGGTTGCTTCAATCTTCTGAGTCTGTGAATTTACATTCAAATCAGATAAGGTTTTTGGTTTATATGAATTTCCATAGAATTTAGAAGGTGAAAAAGAAGATAGTGAGACATAAGTTCTACTTCTAATTTTTGGATTAGTAGCAATAATTTGTTGAATATCTACTACACCACAGTTTCCACTAATAAAACCTTGCTTTAAAGAATATACTCTTTGTTCTGGAGTTCCATGGCTAGTGTAATGAGGTTTGTCTCCGGCAGCCGATGCTGCACTAACCATCTCCTCTAAATCTCCTGGATTAATACCTAAATCATCTACTGAATCACGAGCAAGAATCCCAGCAATACAATCCGCTTGTAATTCATGATTGGGTACTCCTAATTCGTTTTTTGTATAGCCTAAAGTATGTTGAATAGCATGAGCAAGCTCATGAGAAAGAAGATAAAATGGTGCTGCGTCTCCATGTTCAAAGTAAAGCTTTTCGATTTGATCTGTCATCAAAGAAATAGTATTAGTTACTGAACAATAGTTACTACCAAAATGTTGAAGAAATTCAATAACTTCTCCACGATGATTTATCTCTACGCAACCACCCCAAATTGTATTTTCTGAACCTGAAGCAAATCTAATAATTTGAGGTGTTCTATATTCTCTCAAGAATAAATCTTTCCTCCAATATTTAACATAGTGTTTTGCAGAAATTGCAATTGAATCATTAACATTAACTTCAGCTCTTGCAATATTTGCAATAGTAGAAATACTTAAAAGACCTAATAAAGGGAAGAATAATCTAATCACTTTAAATCCAGATTTTAATTAAACTATAAATATTATAACTTTATTCAATAGGTATATATAAGTTTTAAAAAAACTAAATAAATATAGTTAACTTAAATTGAGTTTTGTTGCTATCGTGTAATTAGCCAATAAAGAAATCGGATTCAAAAATTAAGTTGCAATTCATCTGCAATTCTCAAATTAGTATCACTATTATTCAACGATTACAGTCATGGATTAAGATTTTTGCTTCCTAACTTGGTATCTCAGCACTGCTTCTAAATGCTGAACTCTCCGCTCTAGGTCTTCCACCCTTTTGGCTAGTTTCTCCATTAATTAGAAAAAATCTTTATCTACACTAATCAAAAAAGAATCCATTAGAACAAACTCATTTGAAAAGTTGGTGATTTTTTAATCGGTTCGGCTTTCCATTCTTCTGAGCAACATCCTCCTAACATAGATTTAAGTTCTCTTAGTTCAAGATTATCTTTCACTGATAACAACCATTCTTTTTCCAACCCATTTGGAATTATGGCTGGCATTCGATTGTGCAATGGTTTTATTAAGTCGCTTGGTTCAATAGTTAATACACAACAGCTTTCGATTTCACTCCCTTCGTTTGAAATCCATCTATTCCATATACCTCCTAACCAAAAAGTCTTTTCATCTTTTCTACTTATACGATGGCCTTTTTCAAAGAATCCACTTGCTGGCATTAAACATCTTTTATATCTCCAACTACCTCTAAATATTTTCTTCTCTCCAACAGTTTCTGCCCTTGCATTAAAAGGTCTTGGTATTTCATTATCAAAAGGATCTTTAACCCATTCTGAAATAAACCCCCAAAGCATAAATGAAGTAGATATTCTGCCTTCGTTCTTTACAACTAAAACAGGTTCCGCGGGTTTGATTAATTCTTGTCGCTCATACTTTTGTTCAAGACCACTTGGAAGATTTTTTTTTAAAATAAAAGGTAGTTCAGAAAATCTGGTAATCAACTCATAGCTAGCGCACATTATTTTCTCCTTTTAAAGAACCAATAAAAGTACATCATATTAACAATGATCGATTAATTGAGGTATGAAAAACTAAAGGGTTCTAATCTAGTCTTTTTATCCTCACCAGTCAGGATAAATAAAATCTTTTCCAATAGGTTCTTCATAAAAATCTCCAGCAGTTATTCCTTTTTTATATTTAGCAATTAGCTTTTGATAATTGGCAATTGTTGAGAAAAGGTTATCAACGAAACTTGCGTCGTTTTTAGATTTTATAAGTTCTGACATTACAAGTGTACAAATAGCAAAAGATTCATTCCTCAACACTCTTCTTTATAAAACTCAAATTACTAAAGATTAGATCTTCATTAATCTAGCTTCTTAAATGCCAAACATCTATTTAAGAGGTTAGGAACAGAATGGGAGTTTTAATTTAAGGGCCAGGTACATCAGCTACAGAAAATATTAAGAGATGAAATCGAAGCAGTTGGTCTATTGATTGGTTAATATTCAACGAAAACAAAACTATGGCTGCTCCTTCATTTCATATCAATTTATTCAATGCTTTAGTTGCTTTGTATGTAATTGGCTACCAAATTACTATATGTACTGATTGGAGTTGGATTCCTATGAACCCAGAGGATTACAAGCTCCCTTATCAAGACAAATGGAGTATTTCACAACAATGATCCCTGATGTTTTCAATCAAGCCGCAACACAGTCCAGACAAATAGGGCTATGGGTTCCCATACTGGGTGTCCTTATTGTTTTCCTGGGAATGAACATGAGTGTAGAGATCAAAATCCAATCAAAAGACGACGACGACGAATAAACTTACTGATTTGACAGAAGAATCAACTAGAAATATTTTTAATGGTTAGCAAAAGTCAATGGGGGATAACAAAGCTAAAATTAATTAGAACTTCCAGTAGCTTTCCTGAAAACTAGGCTGCCTTGAGGTTGTCCTTTTCCTTAATAAGCTTTTTAAATAATTAGTCGGCACGTTGTTTAAGTGGGACCATTTTACCTCCTCCCTTATCATCATCATCACCAAACCCAAAAAACAACCAAATGATTCCTAAGACTGCTAATGATGCCGAATATGTCAATGATTGAAATTCGTTCATTATTTCTCTATGAAAGGTTGATAAACCCTAAACGCTCTTAAGAATTAACATGTAACCAATGCATCAGAAAAGGGTCTAATGACTTATTTTTTAATGAAAAATCCGAAATATTATTGAATTGGTCCTAGTGAGAAAAAATATAAAATCAATAAAACATAAAAGAAAAGTTGAATTTATTTATTTTCATTACCAAAACCTACACGCCTTAGTCTTTCATGATCTTCCCTTGCTTTTTGATCAAGACGGGCAACATCTTTTCTTGCTCTTTGGTCAATACTCATTAAATCTGCTCTGGCCCGTTGATCGACACTTTCTAAATCTTGTTTAGCCCTCTCTAGCATGCTCGCCATTGAATCCACCATAAGAGACAAGGCTGTTGGGACTTCTTTCTGTGATGGTGTCAAAGACAAGTGCTCATTTATTCGGATATTGCCAGAAGGATGATTCTGAATCATTTTCGCTAGAAGAAATAGCTTGCAAGAAATGAAGCTATCTAGGTGAATATATATTCTCCCTTTTTTTGGGTGTTTTAAAAAGAAATCGTTGGAATAAGAACGAGCTGTAATAGAAATTATTTACAAAGGTTCCGATTCCAGGGCTTTTTAAGTATCTGTAATGAATTCTTTAAGAGAGTTCTTTCAAGAGCTTAAAAACATTTTCATTAAAATAATATGAGTACAATCCTTCCCTCAACAGAGGCTAAAGACACTATGAGTGCTTAAAGGAAAACTACTCTTAAATGAAATACTTACGAAAGTTTTTCTTCGATTGATATGGCCAGGAGACTAAGTCGTCTAGAAGAGATAAAACTAACTGAGTGGATTTTCTTATAAATGAGAAGCCAATTAATCAATAGTCAATCCTTTTGAGTCACTAAATACATAACTAACGAGAGATATAATTACAAGGTTCCAAATCAATTTGGGACGAGTTACTCCTCCAAAAGATAGTTATCTGACGAATTCGTAACTATTGAGTAAACAAAAGCGGTCTTGGCAGTAGATGACGAATAAAATGTTTCGGTCTTTATGATTTTAAATTTCATATTGTCGAGTCATTGTAGATATATTCTTCAGTTCATCGAATTAATATTCAACTTCAACGATTAAGTACGACAATTAATCCGAGGAATATTTTTAGATTTTTTACTTTCTATTTGATTCAATAAGAGGTTAGCTTCTTTCGCTAAATCCATATACTCGTTTCTACCTTCAGCTTTTTCCATCTTCAATAATGTGAAAGCATACTTATGAGTAAGTTTTTTAGTCATCACTAACCATAAAATTTGTAGACAGAAGGATCTATCAAAGATCTAAACTGGAGTGTATTGGAAGTAACAATATGAACTTTTTATCTTTGAATGCTTGTCATGGCTGAATCAATATCAAATCTTGATATTAGTAAACCCAAACATATTAGCGTCTACATTTAGAGAACCATTCCAGCTAAATAGTCATTAAAACAAGAACCCGATACGATTTAGATGTTTTAGAACAGATGAGATGAGAGAAGAGGTCACAATAGAAGATGCCAAGAAAGCCCAAAAAGATGCTGAATGGGCCTATAACAATGCAATGGAGAAGTTCTACTACTCAATGCTGGAGGTCGTTTTTCTAAGAATTAAAAGTCATTTAAGTGCAGAAGGCTTAAAGAAAGTTTTAGAGATGGATACAAAGAGGGATAAGAACAAGAACTTGAGTATTGAATTTAGTCAAAAGACTTGGAAAGTTTTAGCAGAGTCTTGGACAGCGGCCGAAGGCCTGGCTATGACAAAAATTGCTGATCTTTATGGTCTGGAAATAACTGACTTAGATATTTCCAAAATTGAGAAACTTAAGGAAAAACCAAGCACCCCAAGTTGTAGACCGATAAATTGAAATTTAATAGAGCTTTTATTTAGCTATTGTTGGTATCTGTTCAGCACAATCTACTTAGTACAAGACTTGAGAATTAAGTTATGTCATCAATATTCCAAGCTGCGCACTAGAGCGACCAAAGCATTTTGACTATTTTTTTCGCATTAACAAATACGGGGGGAAAACGTTAGGAATATCTCGTCATTAGCATGTGTGTTCATTAATACTTCTAAATATACAAGGATTCTTTATCTTTCTTAACATCCATTATTTAAGGATTTCTACATGGAAAAACTCATGACTGAAGAAGCTGAAAAGTTTAACG
>CETG01097058.1_pt1 | contig 67029 bp, 60 predicted proteins | sample 361471 | NCBI WGS metagenome assembly CETG01 (sample SAMEA2622696, study PRJEB7988) | marine metagenome | isolation source: saline water (ENVO:00002010), including | reverse complement strand
CCGATTGAAGGAAAAATATATGAACCTTTTGCTATTGTTTATTATTTACAAAATTTAACATTACAGACTAATCAAAAACATATTTTTAATTATTATGCAAAAACTAATATTAAATCATTGCAATTAGAAGTTTTCAATACTGAAAATATTAAAACTCCTTACATTACAAGTCCTTGTTATTTGGTTGTTCCAAATTCTAATACAGAGGAATTATTATTAAAAAATAAAGGAGAAATGAAAATTTGGTATACTGCGGATGCATTACAACTGCCTATTAAAATACAACAAAAAATGCGCCATGGAATTATGGAATTATTACTTATTGATTATGTCACAGAATAGTTCATATCTTCTCATTGTCAATCCTGTTAGTGGTCGAAAAAGTGGTAAAAAAAATGCACAGTTGATTATTGATTATTTTAAGAAAAACGACATATTACTTACCGTATTTTTTACTGAGCATAAAGGGCATGCTAAGCAATATATTTATAATCTCAATGCTAGTTTATTCTCACATCTTATTATTTATGGAGGTGATGGTACATTTAATGAGGTGATTAATGGTTTGTTATCTAGATTAGATAATTATCAACCTGTTATCGGTTTGTTACCAGGCGGCTCAGGTAATTCAGTAATGTATCATTTGAAAAAAATACATCTTTATGAGGCATGTAATATGATTATTAATAAAAAAGTTCAAGCTATCGATGTGATGCAAATTCGATATAAAAAAACTATTGAATATTCTATTAATATGGTTGGCTGGGGGATGGTTACCGATATTGGTATTTTATCAGAGAGTTTAAGATGGCTTGGTTTAATGCGTTATAATATTGCCAGTTTATTTCATATTATGATAAGAAAAGATAGATATGCAAAATTAATTATTGATGGTACTGAGTACTCTGCCAATTATTTATTTGTGTTAATTGCAAATACTAAATATACAGGCAAGGGCATGATTGTTGCTCCAAATGCTAGGCTGAATGATAATCTATTAGATTTAATAATTGTTAAAAACAATATTAAGAAAATACAGTTGATGAAATTATTACCTCAATTATTTACTGGTAAACATATTCATTCTAAATATGTGGATTATAAGCAAGTATCAACATTACAGATTATATCTAATAAGGAAGAGCCTTTAAATATTGATGGAGAAATTTATGGATCATCACCTGTAGAAATTCAAATTTCAGAAAAAAAATTATTTATTTGTTCTGATTAAATTTTTTAATGATTTGAATTCTATTTTTAGCTCTTTTCATTGCTTTCTGAGCCCTCTGTAAATCCATCGTTGTATCTTTTAATCGTTTTTTACCTCGGTTTAAAGACTCTTCTGCTCTTTGACTATCTAATAGAGATGCTTCTTCAGCAGTTTCTAATAATAACTGAACTCCCTCTTTAGCAATGTCAGCAAATCCTCCAGATGTTGCATAAAAATAATGTTTACCATTTTTAGTAATTCTAATTTCTCCAATATCTAACCCAATAATAGCTTGTGCATGTCTAGCTTGAATACCTATGAGACCATCTAATGAAGGAATACGAATATATTCAGCATTATCAAAAGACTCAATTTTAGTAGGGGTGATAATATCAATATGAAATTGTTTATTCATTATTTTTTAGCCTTTTCAAATGCTTCATCAATAGTTCCAACATACATAAATGCGCTCTCAGGTAATTCATCACAATCGCCTCTTAGGATAGCTTCAAATCCTGCAATTGTATCTTCTTTTGATACATATCTTCCAGGAGTACCAGTAAATTGTTCAGCTACAAAAAATGGTTGTGAAAAGAATCGTTGTATTCTTCTAGCTCTATTTACAGTTACTTTATCTTCATCAGATAATTCATCCATACCTAATATTGCAATAATGCCTTGTAATTCATTATAGTTTTGTAGAATCGTTTGAACAGATCGTGCTACATTATAATGTCTATCACCAATTACTCTAGGATCTAAAATACGAGAGCTAGATGCTAATGGATCAACCGCAGGATAAATACCTAATTCAGAAATTTTTCTTTCTAATACAGAGGTTGCATCTAAATGTGCAAAAGCAGTTGCAGGAGCTGGGTCAGTTAAATCATCAGCAGGCACATATACTGCTTGTACAGATGTTACGGAACCATTTTTTGTTGAAGTAATCCGTTCTTGCAAATCTCCCATCTCCGTTCCAAGAGTTGGTTGATATCCAACAGCAGATGGCATTCTACCTAATAATGCAGAAACCTCTGACCCTGCTTGGGTAAATCGAAAGATATTATCTACAAAGAGCAACACATCCTTTCCTTCTTCATCTCTAAAATATTCGGCCATTGATAATGCACTTAAAGCAACTCTTAAACGAGCCCCAGGTGGTTCATTCATTTGTCCAAATACCATCGCCGTTTTATCAATTACGCCTGATTCTTCCATTTCACGATATAAATCATTACCCTCTCTGGTTCGCTCACCTACGCCAGCAAATACAGAGTAGCCTCCATGTTCAGTAGCAATATTTCTAATTAATTCTTGAATTAATACAGTTTTACCAACACCAGCACCACCAAATAAACCAGTTTTTCCACCTTTAGTATATGGTTCCATTAAATCTACAACCTTAATACCAGTTACTAGCATCTCAGCTTCAGTAGTTAAGTTTTCTAATTTAGGGGCAGATCTATGAATTGCATATTTTTTGCTATCAGTAATTGGTTCTCCTCCATCAATAGTATTACCAATGACATCAAATAATCTACCTAAAACTTTATCTCCAACAGGAACAGAAATCGGCTCACCTGAATCTTCTACAGGAAATCCTCTAACAAGTCCATCAGTAGAATCCATAGCCACCGTTCTAACAGTCGAGTCTCCAAGATGTTGAGCAACTTCTAAGATTAATTCACTTTTATCTTCCTTTTTAATTTTTAGTGCATTCATGATTTCAGGCAAATTCCCTTCTGGAAATTCAACGTCAACCACAGCACCCATTATTTGTGATATTTTCCCCTGCATAATTAATTTATCCTTTCATTAATTTGATAAAGCCTCTGCGCCACCAACAATTTCAAGCATTTCTGTTGTAATTGCTGTTTGTCGTGCTTTGTTAAATTGTAGTTTTAAATCACTAATCATATCTTTGGCATTTTCAGTAGCATTATCCATTGCTAACATTCTTGCCGCCTGTTCACTTGCAAATGATTCTAATAAACATTGCCATATTTGCGTATTAAAAAATTTTGGAACTAAAGTTCTAATAATTTCAGATTTGGATGGTTCATAAATAATGTCATTATTTTGCATTTCTTCTTGTTTGTCAAATGTGATAGGTAATAATTGACTATATAAAACTTCTTGCGTTGCTGCATTTTTAAAATAATTATAAATAATATGCAATGAATCAAACTTTTTCGTCAGATATAATTCAACTAGATTTTGTCCGATAGTGATTGCTTGATTATAATCTAGATTATTCCACGTGTTACCATATGAATAATCTACGGTATATTGTCTATTGGTAAAATATTCATAACATTTTTTACCTATACAAAATAGTGTAACATTATCTTTGCCTAGCTTTGCAACTTTATCTTCTGTCTTTTTAATGACATTAGAATTAAATGAACCTGCTAATCCCCTATCAGAAGTAATGATTAGTAATGCATGTTTTTCTATATTATCTCTTTTTTCTAGTAATGGTAATATATCATTTAATTTGTCATCCATTAGCAAATTGTTAATTAGCATGCCGAGTCTATCTGAATATGGACGCGCTTGTTCCATGCGCTCTTGAGCACGCTTAAGTTTCGCTGCAGCCACCATTTTCATAGCTTTGGTTACCTTCTGAATGCTAGAAACAGATTTAATTTGCTCTTGTATATGTTTTAAATTAGCCATTTTTTATTTTTCTGTTGTCATTTCTTTGGTTTTCATAAATGTACTATTAAATTCTTCAAGTGCATTTTTTAAATTATTCTCAACATCACCTTCTAGCTTACCAGTTTCAGAAATATTTGTCATAATATCTGTTTTATTAGCATCAAGATATTCCATAAGAGAAGATTCATATTGCTCCACTTCATTAATTTCAATATCATCCATATATCCATTTACTCCAGCAAATATAATAACGACTTGTTTTGAAACATTCATTGGTATATATTGTTTCTGTTTTAAAATCTCTACCATAATTTTTCCACGCTTTAATTGTTTTAAAGTGGCATCATCTACGGAACCAAATTTTGCAAAAGCCTCTAATTCTCTAAACTGTGCTAAATCTAACTTTAGGGTACCAGCGACTTTTTTCATTGCTTTAATTTGTGCAGAACCACCAACTCTAGATACAGATATACCAACATCAACAGCAGGTCTTATGCCAGAGTTAAATAGATTAGTATCTAAGAAAATTTGACCATCTGTAATAGATATAACATTGGTAGGGATATACGCAGAAACATCTCCTTCTTGCGTTTCAATGACAGGAAGTGCTGTTAATGAACCACCACCTAAGTCATCACTTAATTTACTAGATCTTTCTAATAGTCTGCTGTGTATATAAAAAACATCTCCAGGATATGCTTCACGTCCAGGAGGTCTTCTTAGCAATAATGACATTTGTCTATATGCACTTGCTTGCTTAGATAAATCATCATATATAATTAGGGCATGCTTACCATTATCTCGAAAAAATTCACCCATTGATGATCCTGCATATGGAGCTATATATTGCATAGGAGCTGGGTCAGAAGCATTAGCTGTTACTACAATTGTATAATCCATGGCCCCAGCTTTTTCTAATTCTCCCACAACTCGCGCTACAGTTGATGCCTTCTGTCCAATAGCAACATAAATACAATATACATCTGAATCTTTTTGATTAATAATTGCATCGATTGCAATAGCTGTTTTACCTGTTTGTCTATCACCAATAATTAATTCCCTTTGTCCTCTTCCGATTGGAGTCATACTATCAATACTTTTTAACCCTGTTTGAAGGGGCTCTACAACGGGCTGTCTTTGCATAACACCCAACGCCTTTCTTTCAATAGGATAGGATTTAGATGCATTAATTGCCCCTTTACCATCTAATGGCTGTCCTAATGGATTTACAACTCTTCCAATTAGTTCTTCTCCAATAGGCACTTCTACAATTTTACCAGTTCTTTTTGCAATATCACCTTCTTTAACAAGGCTGCTATCACCAAATAATACAATCCCTACAGAGTCTTCTTCAAGATTTAAAGCCATACCAAAAACACCATTTGGAAGTTCTACTAATTCAGAACTCATGATATTTTCTAATCCACTTACTCTGGCTACTCCATCACCAATATAAATAACCTCTCCGACTTCTGAGACATCTATACTTACATTGTGAGACTCTAATTGCTTTTTTAATGTTGATATTATTTCATCTGTTTTAAAATCCATTATAACTCCTAATCGTTATACATTATGTAATGTTTTTTTTAATTGATTTAATTGACATCTAATTGAGTTGTCAAAAATTTTATTTTCATATTTTATTTTCATCCCACCAATAATTGATTGATCTACTGTAGATTTAATTTTACAGTTCATTGTTTCACGGATATTTTCTAGCATGTCATCAGTTAAAGGTTCAGCCGTGATTACTTCAACTTGTTCAGCATTCAATGCTTTTTGAGATAAATCTAAAAATTTATTAATGATAGTAATCATAGATGCAGTTTGTTTAGATTTAATTAAAAATCCTATAAATTCAATAATTGCATTATCAAAATCAGATAATATGTTTTTAATGATTGCTTTTTTTACGTCTTCAGTCATTCTTTTAGATGTAAATAATAGTCTAAAAGTTGCCTCTTTTTTATATAGATGTTTTATAGCAAATAATTGTTTGGTCATATTTTCTAACATATTATACTGCTTTGCTACATCAAAAAGAGTGCGCCCATATTTATTGGTTTTATTTTGCATACATTATTAGTTTTTTTGCTGAAACGATTTTACTGTTTCATCAATAATTTTTTTATTATCCTCATTGTTTAAATTACGCTTAATGATTTTTTCAGATGCATCTAGAGCAATAGATGTAACCATGCTTTTAATATCACTGAGTGCTTGATTTTTTGCAGCATCAATATCATTAGTAGCTTTGGACAATAGTGCGTCATATTGCTCTTGTCCTTCTTTGGTTAATTTATTTTTAAGATTCTCACCCGCCTCTTTTGAATCAGCAATAATTTTATTAGCTTCTTCACGTGCCTTGTCTAATATTTTTTCATTATCTTTTGCATTTTGAGCTTGATCTTCAATGATTTTTTCAGCCTTTGATAACGATTCTTCTATTTGTTGAGATCTTGCATCTAGGGCATCCATTAATGGACCCCAAGCTTTCCAGCGTAATACTACTAATAATAGTAAAAACGTTACAATCGTCCATAAGGTGAGTCCTGTATTAGGCATTAACCAATCATTAATCCAACTTCCCCCACCATCACCAGCAAACAAGCAATTTAAGCTAATGATATAAATGAAATATTTTAGTTTATTCATAGATTTGACCTATGATACTACTGCTAAAATACAAACAACTAGAGCTATAATTGCAACACCCTCAAGTAGAAATAATGGAAGATTTACAGCACCTGTAATATCTTTTGCAGCTTCAGGTTGTCTTGATATAGCATTTGCAGCAGCAGTGGCAAACATACCAATGCCAACAGCAGCACCAATTACAATCATTCCAGCTCCAAGTGGTGCTAGTGCTGCGCCCGGATTTGCATCTGCAGCAAGTATAAAGCCTATTCCGATGACACTTGTTGTTATTTTTCTTAATAATGACATTTTTTTCTCCTTATTATTATTTAATGATCTGCGTGAATTGCCATGCCAATAAATACGCATGACAAAAGTGTAAAAACATATGCTTGTACTAAGCATACAATAATTTCTAATCCATAAATTGCTGTATTTAATAATACTGCAATAAAACCAGCAAAAAATCCTATTGAATAATTTAATGCTGCTCCTTCTATCCCAGTTGCCACATTTACACCCCCACCTAAAATAATAGGGAGCGCAAAAATTGCTACCATACCTATATGCCCAGCTGTCATATTTGCTCCTAATCTCATAATCAATGCAAATGGTTTAACAAACATTCCAATAATTTCAATTGGAATTAAAATAATTAATACAGGGGCTGGGACACCACTAGGTATCATATTTTTCCAATGCCCAATAAATCCATGTTTTTTAATTCCTGCAACAATAATAGCAAAGAATGTAATAGTTGCTAGTCCAAGAGTAACACCGAAGTTACCAGTAGCCGTAGATCCTCCTCCATAGCCCCCTGGCTTAATATATTCAAAAAATGGAATAAGCCCCAAAAGATTGGCTGTTAATATAAATACAAAAAAGGTCATTGCTACGGGGGTCCAAGTTTTAGCATAATTTTTGCCTATATTAGGTATAACAATTTCATTATTGATAAAATCCATTAATAATTCAAATATTTGAGATAGTCCAGAAGGCTTTGCATGGATATTTTTTCTATATTTACTTGTTGCAAGTATTGATAATATCATTGTTACAATAGCAGATATGATGAGCATAATAATATGTTTAGATATAGTTAAACCATAAAATGTCACAGACTTTGAATCAGCAACATGATGTAAAATAGAATTGCCCCAACCGTTAAATTCACCACCACCACAAAATACAAATGAGAAAAGACCTATAAAAACAACTACAATATTATTTTTTTTGTTCATTATTTAATAAAATATTTTGTAAAACAAATCCCTCTATAAAATGACAAGCTACCACAATAAAACAGCCTACAATAATAAATAACTGTATATTTGAGATACTAAATTTAGAAATAAAAATATATATAAACATTGAAATAATTATCAATTTTATACAAAAAATAATTAAATGATTTTGAAAAATATTTTTTTGAAAACTAGTTGGATATTTATAAATAAAAAATATAGGAATTAGGCATATTAATAAGATAATACAAGAGTAGAGTAATAGCATGATTAGTGCATTTGTTTATATAATTCATACATGCCAACAATAACTCCTAAAATTAATAAACCTATAAACCATATGACATTATCATATTTATGAAATAGATAGTAGCCAATTCCACCCAAAGCAATTATAGATGCTAATAATGTATAAGCAGCTGACATTGCTTTTTGAAATTGTCGATTTGGCGGTTCCAATATTATTAGCTGGAGGTGTTAATTTTTTTGACTTGGGCTGCATTAGCATTTAACATGCTACACATTCCATCAAATTTTGCACCTTCTTCAATAGTAATAATGGTTGCCTTAATATTACCATTTAATTGACAGCTTGGACCTAAAACAATTTTATTTTCTACATTTACATCACCTTTTATCTCTCCACTTATAAATGCAGATTGAGAGTTTACGCAACCTTCAATTATTGATCCTTTAGCTGTATTAACAGTACCACTTGCAGTGATATTACCATATACTTTACCATATACCATTATATTACCAGATACATTAATATCTCCTTTAATATCAATTTCTGGCGCTAATATTGTTCCTAATGAATTTTGTTTATTATCTGATTGAAACATCTTTTATTTTATATTCTTTAATTAAATCTCTAGGGTCAATAATAAGATTATTATGCCAAATTTCAAAATGTAAATGTGGACCTTCATCATTTTTAGCCTTCCCTACTTGTCCAATAATTTGATTTTGTTCAACAAACTCTCTACTCGATATTAATCTGTTATGCATATGAGCATAAAGGGAGTAATAATTATCAGCATGTGCAATGATAATAGTATTACCTAAATAATCAATTTTCTCAGAGAAAATAACTAATCCTTTTTGAATGGCTGTGACATCAGATTTAAATATTGCCGCAATATCTATACCATGATGTGTATTATGTGTATCATCTGTAATCCCACGAGTAATAAATCCTTCAACAGGCTTGCTAATTGGTAGAAATTTATCTAGGTTTTGGTAATCCTTTAATAGCTCAAATTGGTATAATATGGAATCAGAAATAATATTTTTTTCTATTAGTAATTCCATCATGTTTTTAAGTTTTTGTTCTGTAATATGTATCTTGGCTAATTGTTCATTTCTTGAAGAGTTTTTATAATTTTTTAAAGTACTTCTTCCTATTATAATTATTACAAAAATAATGCATAAAATGATTAATTTAGTCGATAAAAAAGATAGACTAAATGTATGATTTTTTTTAGTCTGTTCATTAATAATTAAGAATGAAAATTTTTTATTGTTCATTTTTAATTTTTTTAATTATTCGTATTAAGTCTTCTAATGATGAGAAATGTATATTGATAGCCCCACTATTATTTTTATTGATTGTTGATTTAATTTTTGTTTTTAAATATGGTGTTAATGATTTGGCTAGTTTTTGAATTTTCTTTTCATTGGATGCGTGATTATTAGTAGGTATTTCAGGTTTATTGATTGTACTGTTTTTAATCATTGTTTCTGTCGCTCTAACACTTAGATTATTTTTAATAATTTTATTATATAATACAATCATTTTAGTTGATTCTTTAATTGTTAATAGAGCTCTAGCATGTCCATATTTTATTTTATTTTTTCGTAAACCCTTCTTAATAATAGGTGGTAATTTTAGGAGTCGCATTTTATTGGCTATTTCAGATCTACTTTTTGCTACTTTTTTTGCTATATCTTGTTGACTGAAGTTGTATTTTCCACGCAAAACTGCATACCCTTCAGCTTCTTCAATTGGATTTAAGTTAACACGTTGAATATTTTCAATTAATGCATATTCCATTAATTTAGATTCATCATTAATAGTTACGGTATATGCTGGAATCCATTTCAGCTTTGCTTGCATAGCTGCTCTATACCTTCTTTCACCAGCAATAATTTGATATGTTTGATTTTTTAATTCTCTAACTGTTATGGGTTGTAAAACGCCATTTTTTTTAATTGACTGTATTAATTCTTCCATTTGTTCTAACTCAAATGTTTGTCTTGGTTGGTCTTCATTAGGAATAATTTTATTGATATCAATTTTACCTTCGATATATCTATCATCATTCTCATGATTATGAGTTTTAATAATTGCCTCTAATCCTTTGCCTAGTACTTTACCCATTATGATTAAGAATTTCTGATACTAAATTCATATAGTTTTGTGAACCAGTTGATGCAGCATCATATAATACAATTGGTTTCCCAAAGCTTGGAGATTCACCTAATTTTACATTTCGATGTATTAATGTATTATATACCTTAGATCCAAAGTATTGTTTTACTTCATTAACAACTTGATTAGATAAATTTAACCTTGAATCATACATAGTAATTAAAACTCCCTCAATTTCTAAGGTAGGATTTAGGTTGCCTTGAATGAGTCGGACTGTATTTAATAATTGTGATAAGCCTTCTAGCGCATAATATTCACATTGAATAGGGATAATTAATGAATCAACTGCTGTAAAAATATTAACTGTTAGTAGTCCTAGTGATGGAGGACTATCAATAATAATATATTTATATTTGCCATTAATGCTTTTGATAGCTTCTTTTAATATAGATTCTCTAGTAAACATACTTACTAATTCAATTTCAGCACCTGCAAGTTTAGAATTGGATGGTACTATATCTAAATAATCAATATCTGTTTTTTGTATGCATTGTTTGATATTCTTTTGATTAATTAATACATCATAAATAGAGTCTTGCTTAATATTGTTTTCTAATCCTACACCAATAGATGCATTAGCTTGTGGATCCATATCAATTAAAAGGGTTGGAGTTTCTGTAATTGCTAAAAAAGCAGCAATATTAACGGCTGATGTTGTTTTTCCTACACCACCCTTTTGATTGGAAATAGCTATAATTTTTGTGTTAAATGATTTCATTTAAATAATTTTTTATAATAGAATTTAACTTTTGCAAGTATTATAAAATATATAAAAATCACTTATTTGTAAAAGTAATTACTATTAAATTTATAAATCAATTTATTTATAGAATTATATAACTCATATACAAACTATGTTCCAAAGTTTACTGAATAGATGGATTATTATTATAGCAATTATTCTAGGATCAATATATTTTATAGTTCCAACAATTAATTATTATTCTATTACTAATGATCCTGATTTACAAGACATTAATGTAGACTACCTTAAGGAGGATGCATTAAAATTAGGCTTAGACTTACAGGGCGGTGTTTATATTATTTTAGAATTAGATCACCATAACTACTTATTGCAACAGTCAAGTCTTAGTCCATCTAAGTTAAAGGATGATTTGGATTATCTTATTAGATCTGCTATAGAAAAAGCATCATTATCCCAAATAGATATATTAGATCAATTGCAGTTACAGGCATCTAATAATCAAATAAATTTAAAATTATATTATTCTAATTTATTACGCAATAATCCGCAGTTTACAGATAAAGATATTATAGCAATATTAAAAAATAATCGTAAAGAATCGATGAATGATATTTTAGAGATTATGAGAAATAGAATTGAAAGTCATAATCAGTATGGAATGGGAGAACCTACTATTCAACGATTTGGTGATGATAGATTAATTATTGAATTAGCAGGTGTTACAGATGCGACTAAAGCAAAAGATTATATTCAGCGTACAGCTGAATTTAAACTTGCTTTAGTACATGATGCTGCAAAATTAGGTGATATTATTCAACGTATTGATAATAATTTAGATGATATACAATTAGCTGATATTTTAAGTGGTGATGGTAGAGGTAATATTATAGGATTTGAAAAAGATTATAATTTAATTAATCAAATTTTTAAACAGCAACAAATGGTTTTTTCAGATAAATATCAGATTTTATGGGATGATAAATTATCAGCTACTCAAAATGGAGAATTTTATAGAACTTTATATTTAGTAAGCGCTAAACCTGCTATATCTGGTGGTGAAATCCAAAATCCCAAAGCATTAATTTCTGAATTTGGTAATGAGGATGTGGGTAGTTGGATTGTTAATTTAGATATGACTCGTGAAGGTAAAATTAAATGGAGTCGATTTACGGGTAATAATATTGGTAAAAGAGTAGCTATAGTTCTTGATAATAGAGTTTTTATGGCGCCTATGATTCAAGATCAAATTACTTCAGGTGGTACGCGCATCACAGGCTTTGCAGATAAACAAGAAGCTCAAGATATTGCGGCTGTTTTAAAGGCGGGTGAATTACCAGCGCCCATTAAAATTGCTCAAACAAATTATATTGGTCCATCATTAGGTGAAGATTCAATCCAATCGGGTACTTCATCAATGCTTTTTGGATTACTTACTGTTTTTATATTTATGTTAATCTATTATAGTTTATCTGGTATGATTGCAAATATTGCACTATTGATTAATATGATTATGATAACATCTGTTTTAATTACTATGAAAGCAGTATTAACACTACCTGGTATTGCGGGGCTGCTATTAACTATTGGAATGTCTGTAGATGCTAATATTATTATTTTTGAAAGAATAAGAGAAGAGTTAAAGTTAGGGGTCAATACCAAGTCAGCTATTAATGTTGGATATAATAGAGCTTTTATAACAATTTTAGATGCTAATATAACAACATTAATTACAGCTTTTGTTTTATCTTTTATTGGTTCTGGTCCAATTAAAGGTTTTGCAACTACGTTAAGTATTGGGATTTTATGTTCAATGTTTTCAGCAATTTTTGTAACCAAAACTATGTTTTTAACTTTTATTACATATAAGCCAATTAAAAAACTAAGTATTTAAAATGCAATTATTTAAAAATACATTACAAATTAATTTTTTAGGTAAAACAAAAATAACAAGTATTATATCTAGTATACTATTAATTATATCGATATGTATATTATTTTTTAAAGGTTTGAATTTAACTGTAGAATTTACAGGAGGAACTAATTTAAATGTATCTTTAGATAAAACTACAATTAGTGATTTTAGAACGAATATTAATCCAATGGCAGAGTATAGTATTGAAGTTGTAGAAATTGAAAATATTGATAATACACAATCTAATTTTTTATTAAGAACAAAATTTATTGAAGATGAAAATTTGATTATTGAGCCACTCAAGAATATATATCCATCTTTAGTATTAAACGGGATTGATTCTTTTGGTCCCAAGCTTGGAGCAGAGTTAAAGACTAATGCTCGTAATGCTATACTGTTAGCTTTATTGTTGATATCATTTTATATAGCTATAAGATTTGATCGCTATTATGCTCTTGGTAGCGTTGCAGCATTAATTCATGATGTCTTAATTACAATGGGTATTTTATCAATATTAAATTTAGAAATTGGTATAACAATTATAGCTGCGTTATTAACTATAGTTGGTTATTCCTTAAATGATACGATTGTAGTATATGATAGAATACGTGAGAATATTGCAAAATTAATTAACAATGATCGTTTTAATGTAGTAAATAGATCATTAAATGAAATGTTAAATAGAACAGTTATTACTTCTATGACTACTTTAATTGTTGTTTTAGTATTATATTTTTATGGAGGTTCTGTTTTACAGCCATTTGCTATGACTTTAATTGTAGGAATTATGATTGGCACTTATTCATCTATATTTATAGCAAGTCCTATTATGTTATTTTTTGAAGAGAAATATCCAATACCAGAATACAAAGATGAGGAGGAATATTAATTATGTCATTTGATGCTATTGTAGGTGGTCAATGGGGAGATGAAGGTAAGGGTAAAATTGTTGATTTATTAAGTAAAAATGTGGATGTTGTTGCAAGGTATCAAGGTGGTGCGAATGCTGGTCATACAGTTTATAAAGATGATCAAAAAATAGTACTACACCAAATACCAACAGGCGCTTTGAGAGAAAGTTGCTCTTGTGTGCTAGGCAATGGCATGGTGATTGACCCAATTGGTATTTTGGAAGAAATTAATAAATTAAAAGATTTAAATATTAATGTAAAGAATAGAATATTTATTGATTATTATGCTCATATAGTTACACCTATTCATAAATGTATAGATAGAGTGAATGAGGCTAAAACAAATAATGAAATTGGTACTACCTGTAAGGGCATTGGCCCCACTTATACTGACAAATATAGGCGTATAGGAATTAGGGCGATTGATATTTTAAATATGCAAACCTTAAAAGATAAAGTAAATACTAGAATGGAATTTGCTATTAATAATAATGAAATCCCAAATACTGAAATTGATAATTTAAATACTGAATTAGTTTTATTTTATAAAACCTGTTTAGAAATTAAAGAATATATTAAAGACACTTTTGCATATTTGCATAGCGCATTACAAAAAAATATTTTGATTGAAGGGGCTCAGGGTACAATGTTAGATGTTGATTATGGTACGTACCCCTATGTGACTTCTTCAAATTGTTCTTCTGGAGGCATAGGAACAGGATTGGGTGTACCAGGCTCTAAGTTAAATAATATTACTGGTATTTTTAAAGCATATACAACACGTGTTGGCGGTGGTCCATTCCCTACAGAATTATTTGATGAAGATGGAAAACAATTAGGTGATATAGGTAAGGAATTTGGAGCAACCACAGGTAGGCCTAGGCGTTGTGGATGGTTTGATTTAGTAGCGGCTAAATATAGTGCACAAGTGAATGGTTTAACTCATATCGCAATTACGAAATTAGATATTTTGAATTCCTTTAAAAAAATTAAAGTTTGCATATCTTATGATTTTCATGGTGAAAATACACAAAATATGTCAGCAGCTTTAAATGAATTGGATAATGTTAAGCCTATTTATAAAACTTTCCAGGGTTGGGATTGTAATATTGGTGATGTTAGCAGTTTTGATGAATTGCCCATTAATGCACAAATGTATATTTTATATTTAGAAAAAGAAATAGGGGTCCCTATTTCTATTATTTCAATAGGACCTAAGCGCCATCAAATTATTTATAGAAAGAAATAAATTGGTGAAAATCATTATACTTTATTAACTTTAATTATGTATAGATTCTATTTAATAGTTACATTATTATTATTAAATTTTTTAATATCAGATCCTTATGATCCTCTTGATATTGATTTTCTAAAAGAAAAAATAAAGAAGCCTCTGCTTAAGTCATCAAAACCTTCTACAGTAACTCCGGTAAAAGTAAAATCAAAAAATAATTTACCAGATTTTGATATTGTAATAGAAGGCTATGATGAATTACCGGGATTATTTAATCTGTATTGGAATAAAGAAAAAAATAAATTTTTAATAGCAATACATCCTAATCAATTAGAAAAAACTTATTTGGCAAATTTAACAAGAAAATCTGGTGATGCAATGTATTATGATGGTGGTTCCATGTTATGGGAATTCCCTTTTATTTTTAAGAGATTAGGAGATGTGGTACAATTAATACATATTAATACTTCATTTAGAGCAGATGAATCATCAGCAATATATAAGTACATAGAAAATTTTTCTAATTCAATTATTGCAACAGGCAAAGTTGTATCAGCTCCAAATGATGAGACAGGTTCAATATTAGTAGATGCTGGAGAAATGTTTGTTAGAGATATTTCTTATGTATCACAAAATCAACAAGGTAAATATAGGTTTGATAAAAAGAATAGCTTTGCCAGTGACTTGCAATCATATCCTAGTAATACAGAGATTCAAATCACGGCTCATTTTATGAGTAATAAATGGACAAATTCATTTACTTTGCCAAATTCACATAGCATGATGCATATTTATCATATTAGTTTATTAGATATTCCACAAACAAATTTTAAACCCAGGGTATCTGATGATCGTATAGGTTATTTTACAACGATATATCAAGATTATACTTCTACATTACGCGAGACTCCCTATGTTAGATATATTAATAGATGGGATTTACAAAAAAAATATCCTAATCAAGAAATGTCTGAACCAATTAAACCAATAGTATATTGGTTGGAAAATACTATTCCACATGAATTTCGTCAAGCCGTAAGAGATGGGGTGTTGGCATGGAATAAGGCCTTTGAAAAAATTGGTTTTAAAAATGCGATTGTTGTAAAACAAATGCCAGATGATGCTACTTGGCATCCGGGAGACTCTAGATACAATACGATACGCTGGATAGTTCAGCCACAGTCCGCATATGCTGTTGGTCCATCTAGAGCAAATCCTTTTACTGGAGAGCTTTATGATGCTGATATTAGAATTAGTGCTGATTTTACTCGATCCTTTTATAGAGAATTTGATGAGTTTGTTAATCCTGTCATAGCAGATAATCCAATTTCCCTATGGGATTCAGAAGAAATGGATCATAATGATCATCAGTGTAATTATGCACATCATTTACAAGAACAAATGATTTTATCATGGCATTCATTGGTGAGTAATGGCGATATTACTAATTATCAATCTGATTTATATCATTATATTTATCAAGGTTTGGTAGATTTAGTATTACATGAGGTAGGGCATACATTAGGGTTACGACATAATTTTAAAGGTAGTTCAATTTTTACTATTGATCAACTTAGTAATCCAGATTTTACAAGCAAAATGGGTATTAGCGGCTCTGTTATGGATTATCATCCTGTCTCTTTATTAGATAATGGTAATGCTATGTTTCAAACTTTTCCTGGTCCATATGATGAATGGGCAATTGAATATGGATATAGTATTTGTTCGCATGCTGAAGCAAAATTACCAGCAGTTTATAAGGATAATAGCATTTTAGTTAAGGATGAAGATGTTTGTTTAGATATGATTGCAAGTAGATCTAATGAACCATATCTTGTTTATGGTACCGATGAAGATGCTTATGGTTTATCTTCCAAAGGGATAGATCCTTTATGCAATGTATGGGATATGGGTAAAAATCCAATTTTATATTACGATAAGCAACTTGATTTAGTTCAAAAATTATGGGATAATCTATTAGATGATTTTGAAAAGGATGGCAATAGATTCCAAAAAATACGTAGTGTTTTTTCACAAGGAATAAATGAATATTGGTCTGCATCTAAAACAGCTGCTAAATTTATAGGTGGTATTCATTTTTCTAGAAATCATATTGGAGACCCCAATCAAAAAAATCCATTAATTGTTGTTGATGCTAATCAGCAGCGTGAAGCATTAATATTTATTAATAATAGAATATTTCATAGAAATGCATTTGACTTCGATCAAAATTTATTGAATAAATTATCACCTGAAAGAAATGATGATTTTAGAGATTATGTTTGGAGAATGGATAGATTAGATTATCCAATTCATACAGTAATTAAGCGTATACAATCTAATGCTCTATATTCTATATTTCATCCTAGAAGGATTTTAAGATTACAAGATAATGAATTAAGAGTTTCAAGCAATAATTTGTTTACTATGGAAGAGCTTTTTTCTTCTGTTAATGACATGCTTTGGGAAGAGTTAGATTTGCAAATTAATATTAATAGTTATAGAAGAGAATTACAAACCTCTTATATTGATTTATTGCGCGTGATTGTTTTAGATATATATAGTGTTACGTCTTTCCCAAATGATGCAAAAACCTTAGCAAGATCTAATCTTAAAAAAACATTAAAAAAAATCTATTTGAATTTAAACAATACAACATTTAATTCGTATACGAAATCACATTTAGAAAATATTGCTGAAAATATTGAATCAATTTTAGAAGCAAAAATTACTCTGAATTAAATGATTGTAATTTTAGGTCCTACTGCTTCAGGGAAAACCTCTCTTGCTGTAAAATTGGCTCATGAATTTAATGGTGAAATTATTTCAGCCGACTCCAGACAAATTTATAAAGGTATGGATATTGGGACGGGCAAGGATTTAGATGAATATATCATTAATAATCAGAAAATTAATTATTATTTAATTGATATTATCTCACCGGAAACTAATTATAGCGTTTTTCAGTTTAAACAAGATTACGCTATTGCTTATCAGAATATTATAAATAACAATAAAATTCCATTTTTGTGTGGAGGAACAGGTTTATATATTGAATCTATTCTATTAGATTATCAAATTATGGATGCTCCTCCTAATTTAGAATTACGTGATAAATTAGAACAATATAATACTAATCAATTAATTGAATATTTAAATAACATTAAGACTAATGTGTTTAATCCATCATATCATACATCTAAAAGAAGATTAATTCGTTCAATAGAAATTTTATCTAGTAATAGTAATATTAATTTAGCTATGGATATGCAAAAAAATATTTTAAATACTGCTTTAGTATTAGGTATTAAAATTGATAGGGATAAAAATTTACAATATATTAAAACTAGATTACATGATCGTTTATCAAATGGTATGGTTGAAGAAGTAGAACAGTTATTAGATAATGGCCTTTCTTTATCACGATTACAATATTTTGGTTTAGAATATAAATTTATAGGACAATATTTAGAAAATCAAATATCATATAGTGATATGGTTACAAAATTAAATTTTGCTATTAATAAGTTTTCTAAGAGACAAATGACATTTTTTAGACGAATGGAAAAAAGAAAAATTAATATTAATTGGATCGATATTAAGCAGTATGAGATAATTCAAAATTTAGTCAGTAATCATTTAAATTCTTAAATGAATTCATTTACCACTTTACAAAAATATAAAAAAAATAAAATACTATATAATATAGGTCGACCCCATCAATCACCTAGACAAGATTCTTATAAGTATTTTATTATTATACCATCTTTTTCTGAATCCGATTATATCTTTGATACTTTAAATACAATTTCCAATCAAAATCCTGATTTATTATTACAAACTTTAATAGTTATAGTGATTAATAATGCAGAAAGAGATTCTTTGCAAATTAAAAAAAATAATCAACAAACATATGATATGTTATTGCAGGCTACGTACCCTTTTGAAATGATTGTAATAGATTGTTTTTCAGAACAAAACGCATTGGATGATTTAAAAGCAGGTGTTGGCTTAGCACGTAAAATTGGTTATGATTATTGTATTCAATATGCAGAATATACTAGTTTATTTTTATCTCTTGATGCTGATACTTTAATTCATCAGGATTATTTATTATATATATCAGATTATTTTTTAAAATATAAAAATGATAGTGCTGTTGTTAATTTCCAACATCAAAGTAATGATAATATCAAAATTCAAAAAGCTATTTTAGAATATGAGAAATTATTAAAAAATATAGCGTATCAAATTCAATTAACAGGCTCTCCATATGGTTTTGTTAGTATGGGATCAACTATTATATGTACTATGAATTCATATATTGCAGTTGGTGGTATGTCAATTAAAAAAGCTACAGAGGATTTTTATTTTTTACAAAAATTAGCTAAATATTCGAAAGTACACAGGATTGAAACAGTTTTAGTTTATCCATCATCTAGGCCTGAAACTCGAGTATATCTTGGCACAGGCTTTCGTATGAGTAATATTCATATGAATCATGTATTTGATGATTTATATATTAATCCTGAAGCATATTTAGTTTTAAAATATTTTTTTAATATTATTATTCAGTGCTGGAATCATGATATTAAAGAAATTTTATTATCTGTTCAAAAAAAGAGTAGTAAATTATATGACTATTTAGAAAAAGAAAACTTTATTAATGCATTTAAAAAAATTCAGGATAATAGTAATGATAAAAAACAATTATTAAGTCAATTCCATATTTGGTTTGATAATTTAAAATTGTATAAATTTTTAAAACTTTATGTCAATGAAAATTAATATATTAGATGGACAACAGTTATATAATGTAATATCTGCAGGTATTAATAATTTAATTGCTCATCAAAAAACATTGGATGAAATTAATGTATTCCCTGTTCCTGATGGAGATACGGGTACTAATATGGTCTTTACATTATTACCTGTTGTATCAGATTATAAAAATTATAAATTTCAAAGAGCAGATGAAGCAATGTCGCTTATGGCCAATACCGCATTAGATTCTGCAAGAGGAAATTCTGGAACTATTATTGCACAATTTTATTATGGTTTGTATAAATCATTTGAAAATTTAGAAACTATAGATGTCGGATCATTTGCTAAAGCATTACAAAATGGTTATGAGAGCGCTCTAGATTCATTGGCTAATCCTGAAGAAGGTACTATTATCACTGTTATGCGTGATGTTGCAGATGCAGCTCTGTTAATTGTAGAAGAAGGTTGTACAGATTATATCCTCTTTATTAAGCATATATTTAAAGCAGCAGAAAAATCATTAAAATCTACAAAAACAATTTTAAAAATATTAAAAAAATCGGATGTTGTAGATTCTGGAGCTTTAGGATATGTATTATTAATTCAAGGTGCATTGAACCTTATAGAAAGAGGACAGGGAAGACGAATTCAAACAACTCATTTAGATATTAGTTATAAAATTGAAAAAATTGAAAGTTTACATAAAGATGTAGATTTTATTATTGAAAATAAGTTTTGTACTGAATGTGTTGTAATAGGTAATGATATTAATCGTAATGAATTAAAATCTAAAATTAAAGATTTTGGTGATAGTATGGTTATAGCTGGATCCAATAGCAGAGTAAAAGTTCATATACATACAAATGAACCTGCCAAATTATTTAAAATGTGCAATGTTTATGGCTCTGTGAAGGATAAAAAAGTTGATGATATGACAAAGCAAGAGAAATCAATACATCATCATGGTGCTAGTTCTATAGCTATTGTTACAGATTCAACCGCTGATTTACCAGAGGACTATTTGAAGGAAGTTCAGGTAGCATCAGTAAAATATAGTTTTGGTCGTCAGCAACATATTGATAAGGTTACCCAAACTAATGAAGAATTCTATAATCAAATGGCTACAGACCCTAATCATCCGAAAACATCCCAGCCAACATCAAGAGATTTTATAAAATTATATAATTTTGTTTCATCTCATTATAAAAATATTATTTCTATTCATTTATCTAAAGTTGTTAGTGGCACTTATCAATCTGCTGTAAATGGTTCAAAAAATATTATGAATAGTAATATTAGTTTAATTGATTCTTCAACAGCTGGTGTTGCTTTAGGTTTATTGGTAATGCACGCTGTAGATCTTAAACAAGCAGGCAAATCCTATGATGAAATTGTGTCTAGTCTAGAATCTAAGAAAAAAGATACTCAGTTATATCTATTATTATATGATTTGACTTATGCCGTTAGAGGGGGTAGATTACCAGCTAAAATTAAAACAATTGCCGATTTATTTGGTCTAATACCAATTTTAACTACAAAAGGTGGAAAATTGAAGGTTGCAGGGGTATTAAGAGGAAGAACTAATCTTATTAATAAATTTGCAAATTATATTGCTAAAAAAATTACCAATCAAGATGATTATAGAATTTTAGTTGCACACGCAAATAGTTATGATAATGGCTATCAACTAGAAAATCATTTAAAAGATCAATTTACCAATATTAAATCTAGTCATTTGTTAGAATTAGGAGGAGGATTGGGTTGTCATGCTGGGCCTGGTGCTTTAACAGTAGGGATACAAAAGTTAGATAAGGAAATTTAAATGGCATTAAGTTTAATTGGATATATATTTTTAAGTTATTTATTTGGGTCTATATCTGGAAGTTTGCTATTAGGTAAGTTTAATAATATAGATATTAGAAAATTAGGTAGTGGTAATGCTGGCGGAACCAATGCTTTAAGAAGCGTGGGGCCATTATTTGCATTGGGTACGATTATAATTGATATTTTTAAAGGTTTTTTACCAGTATATTTTTTACCAAGCTTGATTAATAATGGTAATCCATGGATACCAGTATTACTTGGTATTGCTGCAGTCATAGGTCATGTATATCCTATTTTTTATAGTTTTAAAGGAGGTAAGGGAGCCGGAACATTAGTTGGAGTAGTAATGGCAATTTTCCCTAGTAGTATCCTAATTGTATTGTGTACATGGATTATGATATTAATTTTGACTGGTTATGTTGGGCTAAGTACGATGTGTGCAGGTGTTAGCTTAGTAGTGATAACTTATTTCCAATATCCAGATAATGGTATTAATTCAGCATTTGGATATTTTACAATCGGTGTATCACTATTTTTATTTTATACGCATCGAGAAAATATTAAACGTATGCTATCTGGTGGTGAAAATCAATTTAAAAAAGTTATGATATTTAATAAATTTTTTAAAAACTAGTAAAATTAACAATACCTTGAATTTCCTTATTATTATTGTATGGATTCATGCCAACACATACATCTACACTACCCAGTTTCATAATATTATATCTTATTCCCAATCCAAAGCTTCTTATTTTTTGTTTTTTTAATGTTTCTAATTCATGATATCCCCAACCATACCCCCAATCTCCAAAAAATAATAAATTAGTTGCAATAGAACCTAAATTATAAAAAGGTAATTCTATTTGTATAGTACTTGTAGCAATATTGCTCCATAAGATTTGTTCTGAAATATTAGAGTTTTCAGGTAGATTATTAATATCATATCCTCTAACATAATCTTCAGATATCAGATAATTTTGATTAAATATTGGTATATTATTTGCTGAGTTTATTTTTAATCTATTTTTAATTAATAATCTACTATTTCTCTTTTGATTAAAATAAATATAATAATAATTATCTAAATCAATGGAAAAATAATTTTTATATGTATTATTAAAATATAGGTGAGCAAGTCGTATTGTAAATAGATTATTTAGTGTATTGGATTTATATATTATTGCATTGGTTATATTATATGTTTTAGAATAAGTCCCATTTTCAAAATATAAACGAGAATATTCCAATTTATTAGATAGATTAAGTTGATGTCTTTGATGATTAGTCATGAGGCTAATAGATATCTTTGTACCTTTATTATATAGTTTATAATTATTGGTAGGATTATTATAAAACTTATTATAAATATTTATATTTAGTGAATCTTTAAAATAATTTGTGCGTGGATTGCAATATTTAATATCAAATATATTAGAGGCCCCTGCCAATGCGCTGATTTTTAATTTTTTATTTTCACCTTTTATATTATTTAATAATAATGAACCTCCATATGACCAGCCAAGAATATCATCTTTATCTATGGAGGGTCTTATTAAAATCTTGGGTTTTTCAAAAACAAAAATATAATAACTAGAACTATCTGGATAAATAATGGCATCATAAAATAATCCTGAATTAAAAAGATTTGCCTGATCTTCAATGGCTTGATTAATATTGACAGAGTCTCCAGGACTATGTGAAATAAGATTTAAGATAGTACTATCTTTAGTGATTTCATTACCATTAATAATAATTTTTTCAATAGTATTTGCATTAAGTAATGATAGTAATGATATTAAAATGATATTTTTCATATATAAATAAAAAACCCCCTTCAATATTATTTATTAAAGGGGGTTAATTAGTTTAGCTAAATAAAAGCGTTAGACTATTTTCTACCTCTAGCCATTTTTGCTCTAGATACATCTCCATCTTTATCGATGAAGTATAACCATCCAGATTCTCTTGTTACGCCAGCATCAGCAACTTTTTTTGCGTTTCCACCTTTGCTGCTACCTCTAGCCATTTTTGATGCCCATACATTGCCATCTTTACCTAAGTAATATAAATGACCTTTTTCTTTTTGAACACCACATGTTGCGACTTTTTCTGCCATGATACTTTCTCCTTCTGTTATATTAATTTATAAATTATAAAAATTTAGTATGTAATTCTAGCAATTTCTCGTCTAATAAACAAGCTTTTTTATTATAATTTATTAGTTTTATCGATTTTTTTCAAAATTTTCCATAATTTTTTTAAATTCTATAATAGTTTTACATTGAAAAAAATCAAATAATTCAATGCTTTCTTTAATAGATATACTTGTCTTATAGCCATAGTGGTGTCCTGGATATATAATTGTCTTTTTAGGCAAAACTAATAATTTATCATATATACTAGAATATAGTTGTTCAATATTACTTTGACTACTTATAGTTCTACCTGTTCTCCCAACAAACATGGTATCTCCAGTAAATAAATAATTTTGGTCTTTATTCCAATAGCATACACTATCTATAAAATGTCCAGGAGTATATATTGTTGTTAAAAAAGTTTCTCCAATAGTTATAACTTCATTATTAATAACCCCTATATAATGATTTTTCATATTAATAGGTTGATCAAAACAATATATTGTAAGATTAGAGTATAAGTCTAAAAAATCATTTAAATATGCTATATGGTCATGATGCGTGTGTGTAATCAGAACTTTTGATAATATTAATTGATTATTTTCAATATATTCTATGATTGGATTTATTTCAGTTGAGGGATCAATTATAGCGGAAATTTTCGTTTTTTCACACCAAACTAAATAACAAAAGTTTTTGTCAAATCCACCTAAAAAAGTTTTTATTTTCATAGATTATATCTAATATATTTTGCATTAAAATTAATTAATTTTAAAAATTCTTTTATTTTAAAAAGGATACCTCTATCTGTCGAAATTTCACGATGTTCGTATAAAAAAGAAATTAATAAGGTACTATCCTGTAAATGATCATGTAGGTAGGCTGATTCTGTAAAGGGGACCATAGAATCATTGGCACCATGCATAATAAATACCTTATTATCAATTTTATCAATCCATTTTTCAGGTGATAAATATTCTAAAAGTTCAATATTTTGATGAACCATTTTTTTAACCATTTTTTCCATTTCTTCAGTTAATTTTCCATCTAGAATATTTTGAATTAACTGTTTTTCATTGCCATGTTCTAGTTCATCCATTTTGATTTGAACCTCTTCGTGTTTATCTTGAATTCGATATTTTAGAATCTTTTGAATTTTGATATTGTCATAAGGTATATCAATCGTATGTATAAAATTATAAAACATAACAATTGGACCCCATTCATGTGGGGTAATGTTATATGTCCTGCCTTTATGTTGTATTGCGCCTGTTATAAAAAAATCAAGCGCCGTATTAATAGAAAAATATGTACCATAAGATAAAATAGATTTAGGTTTTGGAGATTGCATACGTTGATCTAACGTTGCACGAAGTAATGATGCTCCACCATAACTTAGACCTACAATCATAATATTATTTTTTTGTCCTATTTTATGCTGAACTAATTCTTGATAACAGTGTGCAAACCAATCAATATTTTCTTTTTCTAACTTTAATTTTTTTAATGCAGGTACTCTTGGAAGATATACATTGTATCCGGCATTTCTAAGGCTATTACCTAGCATAAGCATACCAGGATGTTCTTCTGCATAAGGTGATGCACCAGGAAAAATAATAATCGATTGATCTGATTTGTTTTTAGAATAAAAAATTCTTACAATCGTATCTTCACCATTTAAGCCAGAATAGGATTCATCATTAAATTTCAGTGAAGGAATATTTTCTTCTTTGAATGTTGCTAGGCTACTAACATATTTTATGGCACGTATATACGATTTAATGAATTTCATTTATTTAAATTTACATAACTATCTAAAATTTTAATATAAAAGAAAAATGCTCAGAATAACTCTGAGCATTTTTCGTAGCCCGTAGGAGAATCGAACTCCTGTTACAGAGATGAAAACCCTGGGTCCTAACCACTAGACGAACGGGCCAAAATCGAAAAGTAATTTAAATTAATTATTAGATTCCTTACAATAGTATTTTATAAATTTATGTGTAATGCAAAATAAATTAAAATTTAGTAATAAATACATTCAAGTATATCAAAATAAAATTGATGCACTATCCTCTAATATTAATATTATAAAAATCTCAAAATTTTTAATTGATAACTATGGTATTGATGTACAAATTGATCAAGATATTATTAAGCCCTTTACTAGGGATTGGTCTAATATACCAGGAGGCAAGGCAGATTTGCTCGTCCGCCCTAAAACAGCTAAAGAATGTGCTATTATATTACGATTATGTAAGATGCAAAAAATCCCATTAACCATTTCAGCAGGTCAAACGAATTTAACGGGAAGCGCAACACCTAAAGGTGGTATGGTATTATCAACATCATATTTAAAAGAAGTCCCAGTATCTATTAATATAGAAAATCAATCAGTGCGTACTTCTGTAGGTATACCACTTGAAGAAATGAGAAATAAAATTTTAAAAAGTAGTAATAATAAACTTTATTATCCCGTAGATCCAACCAGTAGACATGATGCATACGTAGGTGGGACTTTATCATGTAATGCATCAGGATTTATTCCAGGTGAGAAAGGTGCAACACGATATTGGGTTCAAGAAATAGAGTTTATATTATTAAATGGTTATAGTTTAAATATTAAAAGAGGTGATTATATATCTAAAAATGGAGAATTTATTTTAGAATGTGGCAATGAATTAATAACTCTTCCAATCCCGCAATATAAAAGACCCAATATAAAAAATGCGAGTGGACCTTTTTCATCTATGGATAAAGATATTGATTTTATTGATTTGATTATTGGTAGTGAAGGTATTTTTGGGCTTATTACAGAATGTAAATTTAATCTTGATAAAAAGCCTAAAAGCTCATTAGAATTATTTTTAAGATTAAAAAATGAAGAAGAGGCTATTAACTTACATCAGTTCTTATATGATTATTTTAATAATGATATGAGCAAGCTTACAGCATTGGAATATTTTGGTTATAATTGTTATGATTATATGAAAAATAAAAATTTTTTATTTAATAATAAAGAAGATGTAGGAATATATATTCAGGTTCCTGTTGATGATAATATAGATATTGAAATAGCTGATTGGTCTGCTTTATTACTTCGCTTTAATCCTAAATTTAATTTAGATAATATTATAGTTTTGAATGATCCAATGAACTGGAAAAGGTTTTTTGAAGCTCGACATTCAATTCCTGATAATGCCCTTATGAAAACAAGACAGTTGGGTGGTATTAGTATTATTACTGATACGATTGTACCGATGAAAAATTTTAAAAAATATTTAGAAAAAATTCATTGTAAACTTCAAGACACTAATATTGAATATTTATTATTTGGTCATTTAGGAGATTGCCACCTCCATTTTCATTTAATACCAAGTCCTGAGCAAAATGATTTGAGTTTGGAGGTATATGACTATATGGTTGATTTATCTACAAAATTTGGAGGTGTATATTCTGCTGAACATGGAACAGGTAAAAGAAAGAAAAATGATTTTAAAAAATGCTATGGTAATGATGCAGTTGAAATGGTTAGAAAAGCAAAATTAGCAGTTGACCCTGATTTTTTATTAAATAATGGGAATGTTATTTAAAATTAAGAATTATTAAATTTTTCTTTTTGAGCTTTATAGTATTTACTTGAAGGATTTATATCAATTGCTTGATTAATGGTTTTTATAGCCTCATTGTTTTTCCCCATTTTCCATAAAATTTCAGCTTTAGTATCTAAAATATCTGGATATTGAGTTGCTGTTTTTTCAAGTAATTGTAATGCATGATTAACTTTAAGAAGTGCATCTTCTAAGTTGATATTTAATTCAGCCATCCTCCATGAATACTTATTTAAGAAGTTATAATTATTGTGTAATTGATTTAAATATTTATTATAAGTAGTAATTTCAGCCTCATTTTCTTGTTTTCTTTTATAATAATTAATTAAATCATAAATAGCATTTTCAAAATACTCTTCTATTTGATAATTATTTAAATAGGCTAACATCGGTTTTAATTTATCATTTTCTAAAGATAGCGATGCAATATGATATTTTGCTTTATCAAAATCTTTTTTTGATAAATTAGCAGTTCTTTCAAGTTGCATATATAATGCTAAGGCACGCTGCGTATCCCCTTTATCATTATATTTGTCAGCTAAAGAACTTAAAATTTCAGCTGAATGATTATTTTTATTATATTCATTTAAATAATATGTAAATGTATCTTGCCCATTTATTACATTTTGCATTTTAATAATGAATTCATAAGCGGGGATATAGCCATAGAATCTATCTAGTTCATTCCCATTTGAATCTAGGAAAAGGACTAAAGGATATCCGTTACCATTAAATTTTTCGAATAAATTTTGTCCATAATTTGTTTCAGCATCAATTTTAAGATTTATAAAATTATTGGTTGCTAATTTTATTACATCAGGGTTATTTAGAGTAGATGTATCCAACATCTTACAAGGACCTCACCACGTTGCATAGAAGTCAACCATAATCAATTTATTGTAATCATTAATGGCTTCTTCAAGTGTTAATTCATCCCATGGAAAATGATTTTTTGAGCAACTACATAGTAATAATAAAAAAGTAAATATTATTTTTTTCATTTAATGTGTATGATTAGGGTCGCTATGATCATGCATATGTGGATCATCTATAATTTCTAATAATTCAACTTCAAAAATTAGTGTTGCATTAGGTGGTATTACTCCTCCTGCACCTCTTGGGCCATATGCTAGGTTTGGAGGTATAATGAATTTTGCTTTTGCTCCTTGGTTAAGTAATTGTATCCCCTCATTCCACCCAGCAATTACTCTACCTCCTATTATGAATTCAAAGGGTTGGTTTCTGTCATATGAAGAATCAAATTTTGTTCCATTAAGTAGAAAACCTGCATAATGTACTTTAACCATTTGTCCAGGGTATGGAGTATCGCCAGTTCCCTCATTTAATACAATATATTTTAAACCACTTTCTGTGGTTATAGCATCTTTGGTAAGTTTTTTTAACTCTTCATCTTGCTTTTGTTTTTTTTCTTTTAATTCAGCAATTGCCCTATCTTTAGATTCTTGAAAAATTTTGGCAGCATCAAAATTTTGCGCAGCCTTACCATCTCTAATAATTTTTACTTGTATTATAATATCATCTTGTTCAATAGCATTGACAACTTCTAATCCTTTGATTACGTTTCCAAACACAGAGTGTTTATTATCTAACCATGGTGTTGCTTTATGTGTTATAAAAAATTGACTGCCATTAGTTCCAGGGCCAGCATTAGCCATAGATAAAATTCCAGGTTTGTCATGCTTTAAATCTTGATGAAATTCATCAGCAAATTGATATCCTGGACCACCTCTCCCAGTTCCAGTAGGATCACCTCCTTGAATCATGAAATCTTTTATTACTCTATGAAATTTGATACCATCATAGTATGGTTCTCCTAAGCTTTTTGCATCACTAGGAATTTGTCCTTCTGCAAGACCAACAAAGTTAGCTACGGTCATAGGAGTTTTTTCAAATTCTAAATTAATAGTAATATCGCCTTTATTTGTTGTAATGATAGCTTGCATTGTACTCTCTCCTACTTCAATTTTTGTTTCTTCTGCTTCACCTTTGTCAAATTTGCAACCAACTATTACAAATATAAAAGTTATGTATAATAAAATATTTTGTCTATTCATGTTTCCTCTCTTATAATTAATTTTCTAGTATCATATTCATTAGAATCAATATATCAACAATATTAATGATATCATCATCATTAATATCTGCTAATTGTAATTGTTCTTCATTTAAATCTTGTAATTCTAAAATGGCATTTACAATTAATATAACATCTACAATGTTTATAGCTCCATCTTGTGTAACATCGCCTAAATTTATTTCTTCTTCCTCTTCCTCTTCATAAAAATATATTCTATAAATTAATGTTTGATCTATTATAAATGGATTGGGAATGTTATTTTGATAGTTTGCTATATTCCATGTACGATTAATCTCTAAGTTATTAGGAGGATCTTCATTATGCCATTGATATAAAATATCCTTTTGTGAATTGAAAAAATTATCATCAGCAACATTTTGATAAATAGTATAAAAGTAAAAAATAGCTCTTGCAATATCCCCTTTATTATCTTCTCTAGGCTCAAATCCAGTATCGTGATTCTCAGAATATTCATTTATATTATTTGATGGGATATTACTGGATGTATAATTGAGCCAAAACCATGTTTCAGTTACATTGTCATTAATATTTTTAAATGCTTTATTTCCTCTAGTCGAATTTATATTACTTTTACATGGTCTCAGATGATGCATATCACTTTTCATTGGAGACACATTCGCACCTAGACTTTGTGGCCATAAGTGTTCACAATTCATACCGTTGTCATAGAGATGGGTACTTGGGTCAGAACCATTTAGTTGTACGGAATAATTACTATAAATACAATATACAGCACCATTATTATTATCTATATCTTCATATAAAATATCTCGTGCATTATCATAGCTTTGAACGCTAGGCGTAGTATAATTGTTTTTTATATATTCTAATAATTCATTGCTATGCAAATTAGGAGCAATCTCTTCTTGAGTAAAAATTAAACTTAGAAATATATATATAATTTTTTTCATAATTCTTATAAAATTTAATAAAAGTTAATATATAAAAATTAACTATAGATAATTAAATTAACTATTAATTCATCTTAAAGTTAAACATATGATTAGTAGAAAAAATATACTTAATAAATTTAAATGGTTAAATGATTCAAATAGACATTTTATTATTTCTGCTAATTATGATGGTTTAATTTGTGCTGCTTTTTTATCTCATTATTTAAATTGGAAATTGGTGGGATATTATAATATGGAGAAAATTTGGATTTCTGATACAGGGGTTCAAAATAAAAAAGATTTAATATGGGTTGATTTAGATATTTTGCCTAGGACAGGCAAAACATTAGGAGGACACATTGTTAAATTAGAAGATAGTATTCCATCAGGTTTTGATTCTTCATGTAATCCAAATATTTTACTGAATTTATCTAATAAAGATTTTACAAAAAAATATCCCTTATCTACATTGGCTTTTTTAATGTGGCTTTTTAATATTCAAATTCCCAGTAAAAATTTTGCTAAATTTTTGATTTTACATAGTGATGCAATATGGCTTAAATATCAAAGATATACAAAAAATTTTAATGATTGGTTGGCATTATTAGATGATTATAAATGGGAAAAATTATTTAATAATATAGATAGTTTAAATTATGATAAAAAAGTAGATCAGATATTTTATCCTCAATTGATTAATGCTGGTGCTATTTCTGGATTTAGTAAATTACATAGTAAATATCTTAATATTAAAAGTAGAGAATCTAAATTCAATCCTGATTGGGATGAGGATGTCATATTAAATTTATTACATATATTCGCTGAACATTTATCGTGGAATCCTTTAAAATTACCTAAAATTAATAAAAAAATTAATGGACAAAAAAAATCTATTCTTATAGAAGAGGTTAGAGCAATAGGATTATCTAATTTCATTAAGAAAAATAAAATATTTTCTTATGCTATTACTTCTCCAAAAATTATTAAATACACTGTTTTTGATACTATTAAATGATTAATACATTATGAATAATCTTAACGACTTGATTAGTGAGTATGGCGAGCCTAATGCTTTAATTGATAATTTTAATTTAGAATTTGGTTATGCTATTTGGGGATATGAACAAATTTATCATTATTCAATTGATGGGCAATATTATAATAATAATCCAATAGATTCATCATCATTAAATTTTTTAGATGATTTGTTAGATAATTGGTGTCAGTCTTCATTAGATGTGAAAGCATTAGGGTTTTTAAGTTATGATGTGAAAAATATTTTTTATCCACACATAGATTTTAAAAATTCAAGTAATCCATTACCATATATTTGGTTTATTAAGCCTAAATTAGTAAAACCTTATTATATCAATGTTGATTATTCTAATTCCAATGATGTTTTGCTCTCCAATGTAAAAACTTCAATGAGTTTAGCTAAATATAAAAATTTAATTAAAGAAATTAAGGATGAGCTTAAAGCTGGTAATACATATCAAATTAATTTTACTATGCAGAAAATATTTAATATTCATAAAAGTCCAATTGATAGTTATTTGCAAATCAGGAATTATGCAAAGCCACGTTATGGCTATTATTTAAATATAGGTAATGAACAAGTTCTTAGTTTTTCACCCGAAAATTTTTTTCATACAGAAGATCATTTGATTTATACTCATCCTATGAAAGGTACTATTAATAGATCTAAAAATAATTTAATAGATAGTCAATTAAAACAAGCCTTAATTGATAGTGTTAAAGATAAGGCTGAACATATTATGATTGTAGATTTATTAAGAAATGATTTAGGAAAAATATGTAAGTATGATAGCATAAGGGTTAAAAATTTGTTTTCTGTTGAGAGTTACCCCACAGTTCATCAAATGGTTAGTTGTATATCGGGAGAATTATCAGAAAATATAAAATATTCAGATATTTTTAAGGCATTATGCCCTGGTGGTTCTATAACAGGAGCACCAAAAGAGAGTTCAATGAAAATTATTGATAGACTAGAAAATTATAATAGAGGCTTATATACTGGCACGATTGGATATATAGGTAATGATAATAATATGAATTTTAATATTGCGATTAGAACAATGATGGTTAATCAGAGTAAGGCTCAATATTATGCAGGTGGTGGCATTGTATGGGATTCTAATTATCGTAATGAATGGGAAGAAGTAAAATTAAAAACTAAAATTTTAGACCAATTTATAGGAGATTAGTTATGCAGTATTATGTTAATGGTAAATTTCAATCTAATGTAGATGCAAGTATTCCATTAAATGATGCCGGTTTTTTATATGGTGATGGCTTGTTTGAAACGATGAGATTTGAAAATAAGAAAATTTTTGCATATGACAAGCATTTAGATAGGCTTTATAAAGGCTTATCTGTTATTGGTTTAAAAATTGAACAAGATAAATCTTCTTTAATAGAACTTTTAAACAAAGTTATTAACATTAATAATTTGAATTCTGGGATTATTAGATTAATGGTTACAAGAGGAGTTTCTGATCAGGCGTTGCCAGCTTATAATATTCCCTCATTATATATTAGTATTAAGCCATTTTATGATATTCCGATTAAACCTGTTAAAGTGATTTATCTAGATGAAACAGCTTATCCTATTATTCGCTTTACTCCAGCGATTAAATCAATGAATTATATTGGTAATATGCTTGCAAAACGAGATTGTGATCAGAAAGATGGTTTTGAACCAGTATTTTATAATAAAAATAAAATTATTACAGAGTGTGCTATTAGAAATATTTTTTTTATTAAAAATAAAACATTATATACTCCAACTTTAGATTTGGGTATTTTATCTGGAGTTATGCGTGAAACTATTTTAAATATCGCCAGGGATTTTAATATGGATATTAAGGAAACGTATATTGATTATAATACAATTAATGATATGGATGAGGCCTTTATTTCATCTACGGGAATAGGTCTGTTAGCTTGTTATTGGAATGATTGGTCGTCAGATTATTATTATACAAATATCATTAAAAAAGAACTATTTAAAAGGATTAAAAATAATTAATTTATTAACATGAAATTACCTCTATTAACTACAGAAACAATGTCTATTAAAGGTCAGGATCTATTGGATAAAATTAAAAAAGATTTTATTGGTCTTGATACAGAGTATCAAACTGTTGATGGCAAAAATTCAAAACGTATTTATTTAGATACCACAGCATCTTCATTAATGATGGGTGTAGCTCATAGAGCATCAAATGAATTTTTAAAACATTATGCCAATACTCATTCTTTGCTTCATTTTAGTGCACGTATATCTACTAAAACATATAATTGGATACATGATAGAATTTTAGAATTTGTTCATGCAGATCCTAATGATTTTACATGTTTTTTTATGGGAAGTGGTGTAACTGCTGGCATGAATAGAATGGCTAAAACTTTACAGCGTTTAAGACCAGAAAAAGATATGGTTTTGGTGTCAATTATGGAACATCATTCTAATGATTTACCTCATAGAAAGCATGGTGGAAAAGTTATGCATATTCCTATTAGCAATATGAATGCCAATATGGGTGGTATTGATATGGATATATTTGAAAAATATTTAATTCAATTTCAAGATAGAATCAATTATGTATCAATTACAGGATTAAGTAATGTTACAGGTATTATTAATCCTATTAATAAAATTGCTAAATTAGCTCATAAATATGGTGCTTATGTTATTGTTGATGCAGCACAAATGGCTGCCCATGTACCTATTTATATGAGTGGGTTTGATGATAAAGATATGGAAATTGATGCATTATTGTTTTCTGGACATAAAACTTATGCTCCTGGTTCACCGGGTGTTATAATTGCACGCAAATCATTTATGTCAGCCATTGAACCGGAGGAAGTTGGTGGTGGTATGGTAGATAAAGTTTTCCCAGATAATTATTTTGTATCCAAAAAATTTCCAGATAGAGAAGAAGCTGGAACTCCTAATATTTTAGGTGCTATTACTTTAGGTTCAGCTATACATGTTCTAGATAGTATTGGTATGGATATTATTTTGAAAAAAGATTTAGAACTTACGCAATATGCTATTGAAGCAATGAAAGCATATGAAGATATTTTTATTTATGGTGAGGCTAATTCTAATGATTATAAGCGAGCCGGTACTATTTCTTTTAATATTTTAGGTATGGACCATGGCTTAGTGGCTGCTATTTTAAATGATTATTTTAATATTGCGGTTCGTAATGAATGTTTTTGTGCTCATCCCTATGTTGAGAAAATGTTACATATGACACATAAGGATGAAATTGATAATTTAGATTGTTTAGATGATCATTTAACTTGGAAAGTTGAACCTTGGATGGGTATGGTTAGAGCTAGTTTTGGTTTATATAATACTAAAGAAGATATCGATGTTTTAATTGCTGCTTTGAGTAAAATTATTAATAATAAATCGATGTTTTCCAATGCATATACCATAAATGAAGATGGTGATTATAAACACAAAGAATTTACATTTTCTAGTAAAGATTTTTTTAGTTTAACAGGAACTATAGATAACGATATTATATCTAAATAATTCATTATAATATGGAAGCTAATAACCGTATTAAAGAACTCCGTATAATTCTTAATGAGCATAATATTAATTATTATGTTAATGATAATCCTACTATTTCAGATTCTGAATATGACTCTTTATTAAGAGAATTGCAAGCATTAGAACAAAAATATCCTGAGTTACTAACCTTAGATTCACCTACACAAAGAATTGGGGGTACTGTATTACCAGAATTTCAAACGATTACTCATCGCTTACCAATGCAATCCTTATCTAATGCAATGGATATTTCAGAATTAGAGGCTTTTAATAAACAAATTAAAAAATTATTAAATATTGAATATGATATAGAATATATTGCTGAACCTAAATTAGATGGTTTGGCAGTAGAGTTGGTTTATGAAAATGGTTTATTTTCTTATGGTTCAACACGGGGAGATGGTATTGTAGGTGAAGATATTACACACAACCTAAGAACTATTAAATCTATTCCTTTATCTTTAAATGATTCCAATCCACCCCAACTTTTAGAAGTTAGAGGTGAAGTTTTTATTAATAAAGATGATTTTGATTTGTTAAATAAAAAACGCAGTAAAAATAATCAACCTTTATTTGCTAATCCTCGTAATTGTGCTGCAGGAAGTTTGAGGCAATTAGATTCAAGTATTGCAATGGAAAGACCTTTGCGTATTTTTTGTTATGCCCCTGGCTTTATTGATGGTATGAACTTTTCTTCTCAAATAGAATTTTTGAATCAATTACCTAAATGGGGATTTCCTGTCAATCCCTTTATTGAACAAGGTAAGGGCATTGATTTTTTAATAGACTATTATCAAAGAGCAGAATTGTTAAGAAGTAAAATTAATTATGATATTGATGGAGTTGTATTTAAAGTTAATTCATATCAATATCAAGCAGATTTGGGAATACGCAGTAAATCTCCAAGATGGGCAATTGCAGGAAAACTTAAAGCAGAGCAGGCAACAACAATTATAGAAAATATTATTATTAGTGTAGGCAGAACAGGTGCCCTTACTCCTGTTGCTAAACTTAAGCCTGTCAATATTGGTGGTGTTATTGTTTCAAATGCTACATTGCATAATCAAGATGAAATTAATAGAAAAGATATTAGAGTTGGTGATACTGTATTAGTGCAAAGAGCGGGAGATGTAATCCCTGAAGTTGTTAAAGTTATTCTTCAAAAAAGAAAGAGTAATAATGAAGCTTTTATTATACCCAGTGAATGCCCAATATGTAATGCTTTAGCTTCAAAATCTAAAGATGAAGCTGTTGCACGTTGTATTAATATGAAATGTCCTGCAAAAATCAAGGGATCCATTGAACATTTTGTATCTAAAAATTGTCTTAATATTGATGGGTTAGGAGTGAAAATAGTAGAATTATTGATTAATGAAAAACTTATACATAATATTAGTGATATTTATTATTTAAAACATCAAGATATAGCTGCACTTGATGGAATGGGCAATAAGTCTGCTAAGAATATTATTGATTCTATTAACAAATCTAAAAATACTACATTAGCTCGTTTTGTATATGGTTTAGGTATTCGTCATGTTGGTCAAAATTCAGCTAAAATTTTAGAAAGATATGCACAGGGCAATATTGATAATTTAATTAATGCAAATAAAAATAATTTACTAGATTTAAACGATATTGGAGATGTAATGGCAGAATCTATTATTGCTTATTTTAATAATTTAGATAATATTAATATTATTGATAAATGTTTAGTTGGTGGTATTCAATTTGAAGAAGTGAATGTTATTATTAAATCATCTATAACAGATAAAACTTTCGTTTTTACGGGTAATCTTGGTTCATTATCAAGAAAAGATGCTATTAAAATGATTGAAAAATATGGTGCAAAGAGTTCTAGTTCTGTGAGCTCTAAAACAGATTATCTCATCGCTGGTGAAAAGGCTGGCAGTAAATTAAAAAAAGCCAATGATTTAAATGTTAAAATATTAACGCTAGCAGATTTTAAAAGTCTAATAGAATCATGTGAAGTGTAAATAATGGAACTTTTTAAAAATATAGGAGTATTATATGTATTAGTAACTCCTCCTAAGTTATTAATAAGATGAGATAATATAAAGAGTCAGTGTCCGCTGACTCTTTTTATTTTTATATCTGAATTTTTATTTTTTTTCTTTATATTATTTGTAAAATTATTGGGAGGAGTATTTTTTATGTCAGAAGAAAATATTCAAGTCACATCAAATGTGTTAACAATTGGTAATATTTTAAGTAATACTTTTAGAATTGCTCAAAAAAATGCACTTAACATAATTTTTTTAACTCTTGCATGGATTTTAACTATATGGATTCCATATGTTAATGTAGGTACAACGATTGCATTATGGGGGCTTTGTATTGCTATTGCTAGAGATGAAAAATTTACTATAGATAATTTATTTTCAGCTCAGTATCGTAAACCTATGGGAGAATTTTTTCTTTTATATGGTATGATTATGGTTGGTGCGACAGTAGGATTACTTTTTTTATATATTCCAGGTGTTATTATTGGGATAGCATGGAGTCAGGCTATTTATCTATTAGTAGATAAAAATTTAAATCCTATGGAAGCTATTAAAATAAGCAATGAAATTACATATGGTGAAAAATGGTATATAATTGGTGCTTATTTTACTTTAACTATATGCTTTTATATTGGTGCTATTATATTGTTTTCTCTTATTTATAGCGGTATGCCATATTTTTTAGTAATGATATTATCATTAGCATTATATATGGGTTTTCTAGTATGTATGATGTGTTGCTCGGCATACATTTATAGTGAACTTAGTAAAAAGTTAGATTAGAAATCGGTTAATTTTTTTGCCAGCTCTGATGGTTTATGTGCATAATAAAGGGCATTCTCTTTAGTGATGAGATTATCATTATATAGAGCAAGTATAGAATCATCCATTCTTATCATTCCATCTTTTGCACCGCTTAATATATAATTATCTATTTGATGAATATTATTTTCTCTAATTAGTGCTTTAATAGATGGCGTATTAACTAGAATTTCTAGAGCTAAAGATCGTTCATTCTCAATATTAGGTATTAATTGTTGAGATATAATTGCTACTAAAGACATTGATAAATTCATTCTAATAACTTCTTGTTTTTCAGGAGGGAATACATCGACGAGCCTTGTAATAGTTCCTGCCGCATTATTAGTATGTAATGTGGCTAAAACTAAATGACCTGTTTCGGCAATAGTTAATGCTGTAGCCATGGATTCAGCATCTCTTAATTCACCTATTACAACTAAGTCAGGGTCCTGTCTAAGTGCACTTTTTAAAGCTCCTGCAAAGGTTGGACTATCAATACCAATTTCTCTTTGATTTATCAATGCTTTTGAATGAGGATATAAATATTCTATTGGATCTTCTATAGTAATAATATGTCCTTCTAATTCAGATGATATTTTTTGGACCATTGTAGCAAGTGTTGTTGATTTACCGCTACCTGTTCCTCCAGTTATCAATATGAGACCCTTACGCTGTTCTGTTAATTTTAAGATTGTTTCAGAAAACCCCAAATTTTGTATATTAGGAACTTCAAATGGTAGGCGTCTAAATGCAGCAACAATACTGCCCCTTTGTTTAAATGCATTCACCCTAAATCGGCTTAAGCCAGGGATGCCAATTGTAAAGTCAAATTCATTTCCATCAATTATATTTTGGAGTTGCTCATCAGACAAATATTCTTGGAGTAATTTTTTAATTTGTTCTGCATTTAACTTATTATCATCAATAGGATTTAGTTGTCCATTGATTCTCATTCTAGGTGGGCTACCAATAGATAAATGCAAATCGCTTGCATTTTTTTCATTCATTAATTCTAAAAGGCTTTTAAGATTTTGCATGATAAAAAATCTATTTATTCAAAAACATTCCAACGAATATCTTTAGTTATATATTCAAAATTTAAGGAGTCAGGAATTTGTATATTAATTTCAAAATTTCCTTTTTGAGCTGGTTCTATTGCGGTATCAGATATTACACCATTTAAGTAAACTATATTTTGTCCTTGAATAAATGTAGAGTCAGAATAAACTGGACTTGTATCATCAGCCCAAAAATTATATATAACTCTTACAAAATCAGCTCTTCTTAATCCATTATTTACTACTTCTCCTATATAAGATATTGAACTATCTTCATTGATACGCTCCTCAACCTCTTTACTAGTAAATTCTACAACAGGTTGTAGAGGTGCTTTTTCTTTTATATCTGCAATAAACTCTTTTTCAAGAGTAAGTTGTCCTATTTGTGTTTTTAATATCATTTTATCCGCATCTTCAAAAATAATAGTCCCATCAATAATCGTTCCATTGGTCATTATAATTTCATGTTTTAAATGGGGAGTATTTACCATTTTTAGTAATTCCATATTAACAGATGGGTAATGTAATTTTGTCTCATATTCTATAATTTGACTTTTTAAATCTATAATTTGAGTTTGAATATCTGCTATTGATTGACTAAGAGGATAAAATGGTGATGAATCTTGAATTAGAGTAGATTTTTTATTATCTTTTTTTTCTGTATTATTAGTTTGAATATCTTTTTTTCCAGCACAATTCATCAATATACAACTGATTATTATTAAATAATATTTTAAATATTTATTCAAGATTATTATCCGTATTTATATTATTAGAATTTAGCATAGCTTTATATGCTGCATTACGAATCGTATTCATGTATTCATTATTAGCATTTAGTTTATTTGCAAGATTAAGTATATCAAAATAAAATTCATAGTTATCAGGGTTTTCTAAAATAGGAACAATATAATCTAAAACTTTACTATCATTAAAGTTTGCTAAACTATTAATTGCTTTAGTTCTTAATAATCTAGGGAAACCATCTGTTGTTGCAATTTCTATAAATGTTGGTTTAATTTGAGGATTATTGTATTCATCCATTGCAGACATAATAGAATGTAGGCTTGCATAATATCTATTTTTACCTGTTTGAAATGATTCTAGTAGCGCCATAGTCATTCTATCATTTTGAATATCATTCATTGCATTATTAACAAAACTTAGCATTTCCTCATTTGTTTCAGGATCACCTAACATTTCTATAAAATAATCTACTAGTTCTGGAGCATTTTTTCTTGATAATACCTCAACAGCGGTATTTCTAATTCTAATATTAATATTTTTATCACTGGCTATATTCATTAAAAGAGGAATAGACCTATCATCATCCATATTTCCTAGAGTTAATGTTAAGAGTTCATTCATTCTCGAGTGATTAGTCATACTTATTTCATATAAATCAATTAGAGTTAATATTTCATCATTAGAGCCATTTTCTCCTATTGCATTAACTATGGTTTCTCTTAAGTCCATAATTTTATTTTCAGAATTTTTGAGGCCCTTAACTAATGAATTTGTTGATTGTAAATCACCATAATTTTGTAAGATATCAATTGATTTAATTAGATATTCTAATTCTATGAATTCCACATTTTCTACCGTTGATTTAATAGCATCTTTTACTAATGGGCTATCTATGTTTGACAAAATATCCAGGCATAATATTCTAATATCATATAATTGATTTTTATCTTGATAAATTTTTATTAATACATCTAATGCAGATTGATTTCCAAATTCATATAATGTTTTTAATTGATAAATTTCCTCAGGATTATAGGGCTCCTGTTTAATAACAAAACTTTTACCTAAAAGCTTTTTCTTTGCTCTTGGTTTCATATTTTTTATATCATCTGCACTAATTAAATCAGTTTTTTTAGAAAAAATTGCAGAAATAAAAATTAAACCAATTATAAATATAAGTTTTCTATTCATTACTTTCCATTGATGAAGGTCTATTAATATTATTCAATTAATTTACTATTATCAAGCTAATTCTATAAATTCCTTCCAATTACCTTGCCAAATTTCATTTTTATTTAAAGTGGTAACTGTATATTTTCCTAGCCAATCACCTAAAAAAATTAAGGAAGATTTTTCATGATTAATAATTTTTTGTTGATGGTAATGCCCAACCATTACAATGTCAATATTATTAGCCCATTTATTTTTTGCATAATGCAATATATCTGTCATAATAGTATTAATAAATTTATCATTGTGATTATAATGAGAACTTGATCTTGATAATTTATTAGCAAGTTTAAAGCTAATACGTGGTGGAAATAATTTAAATAAACGAATAAACAATTTGCTTCTAATAATTTTTTTCATGAATCTATATCCATAATCATTTTTTAGTAATCCATCTCCATGTGTTATTAAAATTTTTTTATTATTATAATCAAATTCTAAATCTTGTTTATGAAAAATTAAATCAGTTGTTTTTGATAAATATCCAAAATCCCAATAGTCATGATTTCCTGCAATATAATGAATATCAATTCCTGATTCTTTTAATTCTAATAGTGCTTGAATAATATTTTGATAGCCATTCGGGATTGCATAATCTGTTTCAAACCAAAAATCAAAAAAATCTCCACCAATGATTAAGGTGCCCTCTTGTTTTTTTTTAATTTTATTAAAAATAGCAAATAGTTTTTCCCTCCTTGATTGCTCTTCGCCATTATCATTCATCATAAAATGATTATCAGATATAATATAAAAAGGTCCCTGCATATGCTTAAATTATTTTATAATTAGTTATAATTATTATATTAATTTAAAAAATAATATATATAAAATTTGTAAATATAAAAATGAGTCTTCTACGTCAAATTATTAAATGTTTTTTATTAGTATCTTTAGTGCTCCCTCAGTTTGGTAAGAATAAAGTACAGTATCAGCAATTTGATTGGTCATATATTAAAACGCAGCATTTTGATATATATTATTATTCTGAAGGTAAGAATCAGGCAGAATTTGTTGCTTATTATGCTGAAGAAGCATACAAAAAAATATCTACTTTAATTGGATGGGAATTAAACAAAAGATCCGATATTTTTGTTTATAATTCTCATAATGATTTTCAGCAAACTAACATTGTTTCTGCACATATGGGCGAAGGTGTAGGTGGAGTCACAGAATTATTTAAAAATAGAATGGTTATACCCTATAATGGCTCTTTACAAGAGTTTAAGCATGTGATATATCATGAGTTAGTTCATGTTTTTATTAATGATGGTATATATGGTGGTACAATTATGAATGCTATTAAAAATAATGCAGTTATGATTCCATTATGGATGAATGAAGGCTTAGCGGAGTATCTTTCAGATGATTGGGATACAAATTCTGATATGTGGTTAAGAGATATTGCAATCAATAGTTCTCCAATGCCAGATATACCATATTTAAATGGTTATTTAGCTTATAGGGGTGGTCAGTCAGTGTGGAATTTTATAACCGATAAATGGGGAGAAGAAATTATTGCGGAATTATTTAATAATATTAAATATAAAAATGATACAAATAAGGCAATTGAGGTAACGCTTGGAATTAATTTAGAAGAATTATCCCATCAATGGCATCAGTATTTACAAAAAAAATATTGGGCTGATGTTGAACATAGAGATCATATTCAAGATATTTCCAGACAAATAACTAATCATGATGAATTAAATAATAATTATAATATTGGTCCCTCTGTTTCTCCTGATGGTTCAAAACTTGCCATTTATTCAAATAAAAATGGAGGTATGGCAATATATATTATATCATTAGATACAGGAGAATTTTTATCTAAGTTGGTATCTGCTCAAGTTACATCAGAAATTGAAGAATTGCATATATTAAAGCCCGGTATTACATGGTCTCCTAATGGAGAAAAATTAGCTTTTGCAGTAAAATCTGGTGGTAGCGATGCATTGATTATTATGGATGTTGAGAATCCTAAATCTAGGATTAAAAAAATATTTAATATTGAGGGTATATATAGACCTGTGTGGAACTCAAAAAATAATAAAATTGCATTTATTGGTTATAATAATTTTGCTAGTGATATTTTTATTTATGATTTAGATAGAGATAATTTAGAACAGGCTACTAATGATATATTTAGTGATATTCAGGTTACTTGGCATCCTGATGGAAAATCTTTATTAATGGTATCTGATAGGGGAAATTATATATCTTCAAATAATCGAGATATTTTATCAGTTACAGGTAATCATTATAATTTTAGTAATTATGATATTTATCAATTAGATATGGATTATAATATTACAAGATTAACAAATACACCCTATGATGAAATCTATCCTGAATATTCACCAGATGGAAAATCAATTGCATATATATCTGATCAATCTGGTATTAATAATATATATATTACACAAAATCAGTTTTTAACTTCTAAAAATATTACAAATGTTTTAACAGGCATTACACAAATTGATTGGTTTACTGATACTGAATTAATTTTTACAGGTTTCTATAATAGTGGATATGATATATTTCTTTTATCTGATATTTTTACAAAATTTGAACATAATAATCCTATTATAGATTCAAAATGGAAAAGTAATAAGAAAATTAATAATTTGTTAAGAGAGTCTAACTTTTATCAATCTAGTAAAAATTATTCTCAATATCAATTTAAACCCAATATTTCTAACCATATAATTCAATCAGAATTCACTACTATTGATAGTATTGGTATGCATATACCTTATAAATATCAAAGACGCTTTACTTTAGATTATTATGGAGCACAATATGAATATGATGTTTTGCAAAATCAGGGACAAGGTATAGGTTATTTTTTATTTAGTGATATTTTAGGCAATCATAAAATAGCGCTTCAAACATCATTGGTTATTGATTTTAAACATACAGATATTTTATTAGACTATACTAATTTAGAAAATAGAATTAACTGGGGGTTACTCTTTTATAATAATTCTATAGTATCATCATATATGTGGGATCCCTTTAATAATCAAGGTAGTTATGATTTATTTAAAGATGTAGGTTTGAATATTAATTTTGATAATCCATTTTCTAGGTTTAGTAGAATTGAATGGGGTTTTCATCATAATTATTTAGAAAAAAATACAGAAACTACAGATTGGTTTGGTAATACTAATACGGATTATGTAGAATCATTTAATTTGACAAGTTATTATATTAAATATGTTTGGGATAATACTCAATTTTTTGGTGGCAATCGAACATTTATTGAATATATGTCAGCCCCTTCTAGTAAACATAGTGATTATCAATTTGATAAACTTGAAATTGATTCTAGAAATTATATTAATTTATCTAGTAATGGTTATGTAACTTTAGCATCTCGATTGTTTTTTGGTTCTAGTTGGGGTAATGATGCCAGAGTTTTTGGTATTGGTGGTTCAGGATATAATACTTTATTTCATGGTGATAATAATTTATTAAATAGTTCTTATATTGATCAAATGGCTTATTATCAATATATATCAATGAATAATTTTCAATTTCCAATACGTGGTTATAATATTGCTCAAAAATTTGGTAATAAAGCTTTAATTGCTAATTTAGAATTACGATTACCTTTTTTAATTTATTATTTCCCTACGATTAAATATTTAGGACAAATTTTTGGAGTAATTTTTGTTGATGCAGGGGTTGCTTGGAATGAAGAATTTCCTGATTTTTCTAATAGTGATAATTGGGATTTATTGGATAGTGAAGGATGGATTATGTCTTGTGGATTTGGACCAAGATTTTATTTTTTGGGTATGCCTTGGAAATTAGATTATGCTTGGCAATATAATCCTCATAAAGGTATTATTTCATCTAGAAAATGGTATTTATCTATAGGATTTGATTTTTAATGAATAAATATATACATATATATACTGATGGTGCTTGTAGAGGAAATCCCGGTCCTGGTGGATGGGGTGCACTTTTAATCTATGAAAATTATAAAAAAGAAATTAAAGGTGGCTCTTTATTAACTACTAATAATATTATGGAATTAACAGCGGTAATTGAAGCTTTATCAATGTTGAAATTTTCTTCTCAAGTTATTATTACTACAGATTCTAATTATGTTAAAAATGGTATTACTAAGTGGATACATAATTGGAAGGCTAAAGGATGGAAAACAGCAAGTAAAAAACCAGTTAAAAATAAAGATTTATGGATTAAACTAGATCAATTGGCAGCTAATCATACCATAGATTGGAAATGGGTAAAAGGCCATAGCGGTCATCAAGAAAATGAAAGAGCAGACTTATTGGCTAATGAAGGTATTGATGATTTGTATAAATAATGTGATTTATATCACAACAATTATTGCTAACAATTTTTAATATTTGATTACAAGGTTAAGATAGTCGGTTGATTATCTAGCATAAAAAAGGGGAAGTGGTTGCTTCCCCTTTGCTATAATTATTGTAATATTAAATTTACTAAACCTATAATATCTAATATATTTAATATATTATCCTCATTAATATCACCAGCAATTAAATCATAATCAGAAGCAGTATTATTACCTAATACAATATTAACTAACAAAATAATATCAAGAATACTAATTGTTGTATCTTGATTCATATCTCCTATATTAATATTAGATTCTTCAACATAATAATTAAGTATAATATTATTATTATACTTAATATGATTATTCTCATTTGATATAACTTTTAAATTCAGTTCAAATTCTCCAGAGGGAATATTGGTATCAAATTCTATAAGATATGGATTAGCAATCATTGCCTCTCCAGAATTAATATTTCCATAGTTTATTGTAGGATTTATAATATTAATATATGGGTTATTTGTTTCTAAAGTTGCATATAAATTTGTAGCATTCCCCCAATTGGGATTATTGAAAAGTATAATAGAAAATTCACAATTTTCACCTGATTCTATAAATTGATCATTCCCACATATAATATCTTCTCCCACGTATTCAATTTTTGGGAATAATGGCGTGGTAATCGCATAATAGCTATCTACTCTTCCACTTCCAAGCATTCCTTGTAGATAATTTTCATTATTAATATTATAGATAATGGGATCTGCTGTACCAAGTACCATAGTTTCTAGCATTACATTATTCCAATCAGGGTGTAATGCTTTTAATAGTCCAAAAACGCTTGCAGCTATCGGTGAAGCCATTGAAGAACCATCCCATGATGCATATCCATTACATGTAGTACTACGAATGTTTTCTCCAGGAGATGATAAATCAATTGTTTCATGATATGTTCCCCAGTGATTCCATTGATTATTTGAGCCAAGGGGAGCTACAGCAATAACATTATCATATCCGGATGGATATTGAATTGCATATTCCTGACCATTATTTCCATTACCACCAGCACATACAATAATACTATTATAATCATTATAGCATACATTGATAGTTGCTTGCTCATACTGATTATATCCAACACCCCCCCAACTATTATTTATAATAGTAAATCCTGATGAATAATATCCTGCTTTTGCAGCATATAAAATTCCTGCGAATCCATCAGTTATATATATTTGCCCTGATTGATTTTCATCTGATACTTTTACAGCCATAATTTTACAATTAAAAGCTGTGGATGCAATACCAATATTATTATCTGTTGTCGCTGCTAATAATCCAGCTACATGGGTACCATGAGACCAAGAATTAGTATGTGGTGGATCCGGATTATTATCATCAATACCACCATATCCGGCAGGGTCCCATCCGATTAAATCATCAATAAAAGTATTGGGATTATCATCCCAATCATCATCATCAATTCCATTTAAATCACCAGGATCAAGGTACCAATTTGACCCAGAACCTTCAATTGTTCGGCCATCGCCATCAGCATCTTCTGCTAAATTTTGCCATATATTATTTTTTAAATCAGGATGGCTATAATTAACACCAAGATCTACAGATGCTAAAATTACATTTTGGCTTCCAGGGATTTCTCCATTATTTGTCCATATTTCCCATGCATCATTAGAATTAATTGCAGGTAAATACCATTGATTATTATAGTAAGAATCATTTGGGGTATAGAATGGTTTTCTTAAATAATCAAATTCAGCAGAATGAATTATATCAATATTTTCTATTTGTTGTTTTATATCAATTAATTTTTGATAGGTTTGTTTTGGAAATCTTAGTTTATAGATTTTACTTAAATTTATATCATCATCAATATCTTTATTTGTAGCTCCTGGTAGCCATAATTCTATTGTACTATTATTAATAGATTTAATTATTTTATTTAAACTTTCATTATTAGTTAAGTTGTTATTAATAAGTTTTATTTCATATTTATTATTAATACAAAATAATAATGATTCCATATTAATATTATTAGAAAATAAATAGGTGTTTATTAATAATAAAAAAAATATTTTTTTCATATTTATTTATAGGGAATTTTAGTTTAGGATTATATTAATAAGAAGAATAATATCTGAAATATTAACAGCATTATCATTATTAATGTCCCCAACATTAATTTGTGTATTAGATGGTTCTACATTACCTAAAATAATATTTACTAATGTAACAACATCAATAATATTAATCATATTATCTAAATTTAAATCACCTATTAAAAATGTACATCCATCATCCTCTGGGTTATAATAGCCACTTGAACAATCATCACATGAGTCACCATCAGTATCACTACATATATATTGATTATTATCATCACTATCATTAGAGTCAGTTGCTCCATCATTATCATCATCTATATCACCGGCATCACATAGTCCATCACCATCATAATCCCAACCATCATTATCTAAATCAAAAGTACCAGTTGTACAGTCGTCACAGCTATCATTATCTATATCAGAACATACATAGGAATCATTATCATCCCAGTCTTCAGAAGCAGGAACTCCATCGTTATCATTGTCAGTATTATTATTTCCATCATAGGTGCCTGCAATTTGCGTTGCTCCACTATTATTTGGGTCTAGCCATTGATCTACATCACTAAATGAACGTGAAAATTTTCCATAATAATCTTCAGTGTCTCCAGAATAGCAATCTCCGGATCCTCCTGATAATTGACCAATTAATTGTCCATTATTATTAAATGCTGGAGAACCAGATGACCCTCCATATGTTCCCCCTTCATCCCAGTATATTCTCCAATGAGATCCTGCAGGAGAGGAACCTTGCCCTTGCCAATTAATTGCTCCAGAACTATATGCAGTATCATTATCAAAATTTATTTTTTTTGGATCGCCATTTGGATGATGTACTCCGCATGATATGGTTGGATTACTAGATGATTTGTCCCAGCCAGCATAAAATATTCCATTAGATATTGAATTATCTGTAATTAATAGTAACGCATAATCCGCATCCATCCCATTGGAGTCAGATAGTAGAGTTGCACCATATTCATATGATCCTGTACTAGCCCAACTACCAGAGCATGAATTTGTTTCATAGTTAAAATAAAATCTAAAGGTACTTGGATTATCTCCTTCTACACAATGCCATGCTGTCCAATAATACGGGGTTAAATCAAATGCAGTATTATTAATCATTGCTCCAGAACATATATATCCTCCCATATCTAGCCATGATGTAGCATTTATTTGATCTTCATATCCATTTGCACTATTACAAACTACATTATCACCACAACTTCTTGAATCTCTAGTATTAGAAAAATTTAATATATCTTTATAATCATGAATAACTGAGTTAATATTAATGATCCCTTCGCCATACACCGATATTGGTTCGTAGTACTCGATATGAATTATATCTCCCTTTATTAAAGGCGTTGCAAATAGCATATCCTCTTGATTATTTTCACTTGTATAAGCTCCTTCAATCATATCTTTTGCATCATTATATACAAAAAGCGTACTTCCATCTGGTAAATAAAATTGATTATATTCTAATGATATAGCATAAGCGTCTTTAGTATAAATAGATAATTTCCAAATTCTATCACCATTATCTAATTCTATCCATTCTCCAGTATTATGTAAAGATAAATCTACATTAAATTTATATCCATAACGAAAAGGAGTTGCAGGGGGTTTATTGTTGTCTTCTCTTAATAATTTTTCAATATCTAGTAAATCCATTTCAATTTTGTTAGAGTTAATAAATATATTATTTTTTAAACTATAAGGCGTACCTCCTATAGCATCCTGTCCAATTATAAATTGACTTATTATTATAATAATTATTATATAATTCATATGATTTCCTTAGTTTAAAATTAAATTGACAATATTAATAACATCTAAAACATCTATTGTACCATCCATATTGATATCGGCAGCTTCATTATATGCCAGTGAATCTAAAATAATATTAACACTCAATATAACATCTTGAATATTAATATTACCATCATTATTAATATCACCATATAATATAGATGAGTAATATGATGGTGGAAATATAATATTATCAATCCAGGCAGCATCATCTCCGCTTGTTACAGCTTGGTCTTTATTATATTGCCAAATAAAAGTATGTTCTCCCGCACTAACAGGGAAACTACTCTGTGACCAATTAATTTCTCCAGCCCATTTTGCTTGTTCTACATTATCAATATAAAATGCTAAATAATCATAATAATTACCTGTTTGATTGCCAACATCTTCACAGGAAACCATTTTATCAAATTTAATATGTCCATCTTCTACAATATCCATTGTTATTTTTAATTCAGATGTCATATTATGATCAATCTCACCTGATTTAGCAGAAGATGATCCACCTATAAATTGATTACTATCAATTATCCAATTCATATCACCATCAAATTCCCATAAAAATTCATTAAATGATTCACTATTAAAATCTTCTATTAAGGGCTCAACATTTAAGTTATATGTTGATTCCCAATTGCTCTCTTCAGAAGCCATATTAGCCATCAATGTAAAATTATGTCCATATGGGGCAGATTGATCAATATAAAAAGATAGATTTTCTATTATGCTACTGTTTGGTTCTAAATTATTAATTAAAACTTCTTGAGTTATAAAATTAATATATTGATTATTAGAAGGGTTTAGTAATTCAAGTGTAATATTAGATGCATTTTCATTACCTAAATTTTCTATCTCTAATTCGATTGTAACTGTTTCTCCTAGCGATATGATATTATCATCTCCTATATTAATGTATTCTGAACCAACAGATGTATATGCTCCATCAGGAGATGCTACAAAAATTTCTCCAAAATATGGAATTTTATTTTGTGCAGTTACAGTAATGTCTAAAGTCCCTGGATTACTTAGTGGATCAAAGACAAGAACTAAAAAACCAGAATCATCTACTGTGCCTGAGCTAATTAGATTATTATTTTGAGTTAATCCTATATAAGAATAAGGCTCTGCTTGTATTTCTATAGCTTCTGAACCAATAGGTAAAAATAAATCATAATTTATGTTATTGTTTGATGGTATGCCTTGATATGTTGATAATGATGGGTCACCCATTAAATGATAAATTTCCCAATAATAATCATCCATACCATTAGCTTCAGCTACGGCTAAATTACCGACTAACATAATGGCACTATTCACAACAGCCCAATTAGGCTCATTTTGGAAGTGAAACATTCCGTCATATGCTCCATGTCCTGTATTATTGTATGATGGGTTTGCATTAATATTACCTGACCCAACTCCCCACCAAAAATCTTCATTCCAGTATGTTACATCGGATCCCCCAATATAGCCTATAGCCCCTCCATTATTTTTTCTCAGTAAAGCCTCTCCAAAACATGCCCCACTATCAAATGCATTTGTTAAACAGCAATTTCCTATCATAGTTGGATATTGATGAGCATTAGTCATAATGTTTACATCATTAATATTAAATTCAGGGTCAGCCCAACCGTCTTCCCATCCATGAGCAGTATAATTAATTAAGGCAACTCCTTGGTTCGCAGTATTTAAAATTTGAGATTCTGAACTGCCTGATGCAGGATATAAAAATGTTGTAGAATTAATACCATTATTAGAATTAAAATAATATTGATTTCCATAATTGATTTGTCCATTCCCATAAGTTGGGGCATAGTTTGCATCTACACCTGAAATCATTAATACTTCACTTAAGAATGATGGGTCAGGCATTGTATATTGTTCATATTCTAAAGTTTTTTCAACTTGCGTAGATACATGATTAGGATTTTGAGCTGAAAAACGCCCACATAATACATCTGGTATATTATCATTGGTAAAATCACAATAATCTAAGTCTGAAACATGTCCACCACTAGAGTACGATGCTGGAATTTGTTGTGTATCCCCCACTAATAAAATAAAAGATGGTGAAGGCAATCCATTATCTGGATTATTATATTGATTTTGTAAATAATTTTTTATTGCATTAGCTGAAGAGCCAATTTCATTAGTATAGGCAACAGTAACATAAAATCCTTTTTTTTGTTTCCATTCTATAAATGGTTCTAAACTATCTTCAAAAGAAGGATCTGATATAATAATATAGCTTACTACATTTTCAATGAAATCATTATCACGATTTTCCTGAATACTAGAGTAGTTATTAATGGCACTATGAAATATTGGTTCAAAATATGGAGAATATTTTCTAGCTTTTTCTTCATTAGTTAATTCTATATTAGCATTATCAAAATGTAATTTAAATTTAAGATTATTGTGTATAATAAATTGATTTGTAATTGGATTATATTCAATTGGACTAATCATTAAATTCGCAATTTTGACACTTCTCATAATGCCTTTCTCATTAATATCTATTAATTGATTTTTATAAAATTGATTTAATGTATAGGTATCATTATTAATTACAAATTCTTCTTCTTTTTTACTTTTAGAAATAGAAGGTTGTGATGGTATTATTAATGAATTGATATTATATGTTTCACCATTATAATAACTTTTATCATCTTGTATTATTTCAATTCTAACGTCTGCTTCTTTTGGAATTTCAATTAGTTTATTTAACATTGGAAGATTAGGATATCCAATTTTTGTTGATGGAAAACTTCCCGGTATAGTTATATTTGTATAGACATCATCTTCCATCATTATTTCATTAATATCAATTTCAGAAATTGATACATGGATTTCTAGAGTATATTCATCTATACTATGAATATCAAAATTTTGTTGATTATTAATATAAATTTTATTTGTTGAATAAATATTACTTAATAGAAATAAAGTTAATATTAAAGATTTAATTTTTTGCATTTTCTCCCTCTTTTTGTATACTTGGTAATAATTTATCTTTTTTTATATAATTTGCATATTCAATATTCATTACAATATGTAACATAAAATTACGGAATATTTTAATAATTAAATATTCTGTAAATTTGAATGTAATATTTCTTTTTTTCACTATTGGAACATATTGGAGATAATAGTTGTTAATAACAATTATAACTAATATATAATATGAGATCTAAAATTATTTTATTTATTATACTTACCGTATTTTCTTCTGTGATTTTTAATCAACAAAAATTATCTTTTTCTGCCGATATAGCAGAAAGCTTTAAAAAAAATAATGTTAAGGTTAAAATTTTTAAAAATAATGTAAAAATTATTGATCAAAATAAAATTTTATATACAGATTTAGCTGAGTATTTTCAAGATTCTAGTAAAGTGATTTTAAATGGTTCAGTTAAAATGTATGATACCACCGATTCTTTAACTTGTGATAAATTAATTTTAATAAAGGGTGATAATGAGCGTTATGAGGCTTCAGGTAACGTTATATTTTATCAGAACAATCATATTATTAAAGCACAAAATCTTATATATTATATTATTGATGATAAAATTATTGCTTCTGATAATGTGCTATTAAGAGATCAAACAAGAGAGGTGCTTGGAGATAGTCTCATGCTTCATTATAATAATAATTTAATATCTAATTTAATCATGGTAAATAATATTCAGTTAATTAATCAAAAAAAATATTTTTTAAAGGATAATTTACAATCCCAAATATTAGAAGATAATATGCAATCGAATACTTTATTTATAAAATTTGATGATAATGAGAATATTGATAATATACGATTATCAGGAATGGCGACAGCTAATTTACATGTTGTAAAGGATAGTTTACTTAAAGGCTTAAATTCAGTCTCAGGGGATACAATTTTTATTCAATTTCAAGATGATTTATTATCACAAATGAATATTAATGGTGGCGCAATGGGAACTTTTAAGCCTGACCCTAAAAATAAGAAATTAAATAATGATATATCATATAATGCTGAACATGTGATTTATAATTTAATAGATGAAATTACTTTATTAGATGGTAATGCAATAATTCATTATGGTCAAACAATTTTAGAAGGAGGTTTAATTGAGACAGATTTAAAAAATAATATTGTAAAAAGTAAAATAAAATATTCAATTTTACCATCTGTTAAAACAGAAACTCAGCCTCCTACTTATGGTGATTATATGAAATTTGATTTAATAACTGAAACAGGAAATATTACCAATGGTTATAATGAAATTGATATGGGAATATTTAAAGGAGATAATTTTTTTACTAATAAAAATGAAGATGTATATATAGATCATGGCATGTTTACTTCTTGCGATCATCCTGATCCCCATTATTATTTTGGTAGTCGTCAAATGAAAGTAGATCATAGTAGTAGTCAAATTATAGCTAAACCCATGACCTTATATATACAAGATTTACCTACTTTTTCATTACCATTTGCTATTTTGCCGAATTCAAATCAGAATCGTAAAAGTGGTTTTATGATGCCTGCATTTGGTCATAATAAAGATACAGGTACATGGATTCAAGATTTAGGTTATTATTACGCACCTAATGATTATTACGATATTACAACTTATTTAGATTTTTATGATAGATCAAGAGTTCAGCTTGATTCAAAATTAAGATATAAAAAATTATATGGTAATCATTGGTATAATTATCAATTTACAGGTTTTTTACAATTAAAGAATTATATTAATAAATTGATTGAGCCTAATCAAGATTTTACAGATTTAGGTTCTGACGCTACAAAAGAGTATTCTATAATATGGATGCATAATCAAGATTTTAGTAATAATCAATATTTACGAATTCAATATGAATATTATGGCTTTGAAAGTTTAGCAGATATTATTGAAAATGATATTAATGCTAGATTGGATCAACAGGAAACTTCGCAATTATTTTATTCACGTACTTGGGATTATGGTAGTTTAACAATAGGAGGGTCATCTATCCGTGATTTAATACTTCCAGACCCAGAATATGAAGGGCAAATTAGAACGTATAAAAATATAGAATATCCTGTTGTTACATACAGATATAATAATCCTTTATTATTTGGTAATGGTGATCAATGGTATCATTCGACAAAATTTGGATATAATTTTTCTGCATATAATAAAAAGACAACTTATTCAAAGCAGAGTGTTTGGTCACCAGCAATTGAGGCTTTAATTTGGGAAGATCTTGGTATATCTAATACTCGAAAGCCATCAGCGGAACATAATATGTTTGTAAATATGCCTATATCACTTTTTTCTTTTAATATTAATCCACGATTATCACTTACAGAGCATTGGGCTATATCAGATGTATTTGATAATGAGGATTTTTATGTTATTGCAAGAAAAATAAAGGGTACTTTTGGATTAAATATACAAACCACTCTTTATGGTATTGTAAAAAATAGAATTTTTAATGCAAAGGTTAAAACAATTCGTCACGTTATGACTCCATCAATTAATACGAATTATGTTTCTAAAACTAAAATACTTAAAGGTTCAGCAATAGATTTTGAAGATACATATTATCCGGTTGATGAATCTAATAATCCTTCAAATTTAGTATCATCTATATCTTTAAATAATCTTTTTCAGGCAAAAATAATTAATTCCAATGGAGAATTTTTTAAAAGAGATATTTTATCTTATAATTTATTTACATCTTATAATTGGGATACAAAACTTTTTAATTCATTACTCTCTACTATTAGTTTTAAAAATAAATCAGGAGGAGAATATTTAAGTATTGATTTAACACAAAGCTTATACAAAGAAGACACTACAGAATTATTAAATGGCTTGCCAAGATTAACAGGAGTTCGTACAAGTTTTTCTAGAACATTTGGCTATGAATTAATAGGAGAAAATTTAGATAATTCAGAAAATGAAAACTCATCATCAAAATCTAATGATTATTTGAGTGAAGATTTATGGGATGCAACTTTTGGATTTACTTTAACAGCAAAATATGATTTAGTAGATAAATGGAATCTAGAATATTCTACATTATCAGTTAATTCCAATGTAAATTTATCTAAAGAATGGAATATGAATAATAAAATGTATATTGATTTAGTAGATATGACAATTAATTCATATGAATTAGAATTTACCAGGTCATTACATTGTTGGGACTTTTCATTTATGATGAAAACTATAGGCTATAATAAAGGATTTGGTTTGAAAATAAGTATTAGTGACCCTAATTTACAGAGTATAAAGGTTACTCAATCTACAATGAAACGTGGCAATAATTGGTAATGAAATTATCAGAAAAAATAAATAAAAAAACAATTATTTATCCATTGGGTGCTTCATCCAAAGAAGATGCTTTACATGAACTATTGGATTATTTCCAAAGTTTAGATTATCTAACAGCTACTACTAAATTATTTTCATATCTATCATCAAAAGATAAAATATTTAATTCTGTAGCAAGTAGAGGAGTCGCTTATCATTATCATACTTCTATCGAAGTTAATGATACATTAGCTGTTTTAGGTATATCTAAAAAAGGTATAGATTACAATGCTACAGATGGCCTATTTTGTCATTTTATTTTATTAATTTTAGAACCAATGAATTCTCCTAATAGTCATAGAAAATTAATTAATCTATTCCAAGAATTAATAAAAAACCCAACTATTAAATCTAATCTTTTAGAATTAGACTCATCTAATGAAGTAGAAAAAATTATTATAGATTGGGAAAATAGTGATAATTCTTTTGATATATTATGAAAAATATTATTAGAAATATTAAAGGGACCAAGGATATTTTGCATAATGAGTCAGCTATTTGGCTTTATTTAGAAAATTATATACATGATTTCTTTACAAAATTTGGCTATAAGGAAATAAGAACACCATCCTTTGAAAACACTGAATTATTTTTAAGATCTATTGGTAATGAAACAGATATAGTATCTAAAGAAATGTATAGTTGGATAGATCAGGGCAATAATAATTTAACATTAAGACCAGAGTTAACAGCATCGGTAGCCAGAAGTTATATACAACATCAATTTAGTAAACAGCAAAAATATCATAAATTATATTATATAGGTTCATCATATAGGAGAGAACGTCCTCAAAAAGGAAGATTTAGACAATTTAAGCAATTTGGGTTAGAGGCTTTTGGGTCTTCCTATGCAGAACAGGATGCAGAAATTATTTCTATGGCATACTTATTATATGATTCATTGAATATTCAAAATTTGAATTTGAAAATTAATAGTATTGGTTCAAGAGATAATCGACAAAAATATATTGAGAAATTAAAAAAGTATTTTTTACAATTTGAAAATAAATTATCTGCTACAAGCAAACAAAGGTTGCAATCAAATCCACTAAGAATTCTTGATACTAAAATAGATTTTGAAATCGAACTTGTAAAAAATGCACCTAAAATTATTGATTATATAAGTGATGATGATAAAAAACATTTTGATAATGTATTATCTATTTTAGATAATTTAAAAATTCCATATAATATTGATCATCATCTTGTTAGAGGTCTAGATTATTATTCTCAAACTGTATTTGAAATTCAAACTGATTCACTTGGTGCTCAGAGTGCATTGTGTGGTGGTGGGCGATATGATTATTTAATTGAAGAATTAGGTGGACCTGCTACTCCAGCTATTGGCTTTGCAGCTGGTCTAGAAAGATTAATTATAGCTTTGGATTTAGATAATGATAGTATAATGAAAAATCCTGATATATATATTATTACAACCGGAGATGATGCTATTAATATTTCCTTTACTTTAGCTAATCAATTAAGAATTAAAAAAAATCGAATTGTTATTATGGATACTTTAAAACGTAGTTTAAAAGCGCAAATGAAAGATGCTAATAGATTAAATGTTAAATATAGTATTATTATTGGTTCTGATGAAATTGATAACAATATAGTATCTATTAAAAATATGGAAACAGGCAATCAGGAAGAATTATCTTTTGATAAAATTATAGATTATTTTTAATTATTATGTTAAATGAAAATCTAAAATTTTCCATCCTTATTCATTATAGTGAAATAGGTTTAAAAAAAAATAATAGAAGTTATTTTGAAAGATTATTTATAAAAAATATTTCTAATCATATCTTAGATTTAAAACATCAAAGAATACGATTAATCTCTGCACGGGTATTTATTAAGAATATTGATTTAAAAGATTGGCATATTTATAAGGATAGATTAAAAAAAGTTATGGGTCTTAGCAGTGCTGTTTTAATGATTGAAACACCTAGTAAATATTCTTCAATCAAAGATGCTGTACATTATTTAATTCAAAATCAAGACTTTGAATCATTTAGAATTACTACTAAGAGGCATTCTAAGGGATTTAAAAAAACCTCTATTCAAACGAATATTGATTTAGGCTCTTCTATACAAGAAAAAACAAATAAAAGAGTAAAGTTATCTGGCGCAGATTTAAATATTATTATTGAAATTTTAAAGGATAAAAGTTATATCGGTTATGATAAAATTATTGGATTTGGTGGTTTGCCAGCTAAATCTCAAGAAAAAGCTATTAGTTTAATTTCTTCTGGCATTGATTCTCCAGTAGCTTCATTTGAAATGATTAAAAGAGGAGTTAATGTAAGTTTTATACATTTTCATAGTTATCCCGCAACAAGTAAACAATCTATAGATAATGTAAAAGAATTAGTTGAAATCTTATCTAATTATCAATTAGAAACTACTTTATATTGTATTCCTTTATTGGATATACAAGAAAAAATCATGGCTAATATCCCCGATAAATTTTGGGTCATCTTTTTTCGACGAGCAATGTTAAAAATTGCAAATTTATTTGCTATGAAGAATAAAAATCATGCAATTATTACTGGTGATAGTATAGGTCAAGTTGCATCTCAAACTATTTCTAATATTAGAGCAGTATCAGATGCTAGTGCATTACCTATTTTAAGGCCCCTTGCAGGAATGAATAAAGATGAAATTATCAATAAAGCAAAAATTATAGGTACCTATGAATCATCTATTAAGCCTTATCAGGATTGTTGTTCATATTTTGTTCCTATTCATCCTGAAACTAAGGCCAAAATAGGTGAAGTATTAAATCTAGATTCTAAACTTAATTTAGATGAAGAATATAATGCTGCTTTAACTAAAATAGAAAAATTTAAAATTCAATTTTTAGGAGAATAAAATGAAAATTATTTCATGGAATGTAAATGGTATTAGAGCAGTTATTAAAAAAGGATTTTATGATTTTATGAATGATTATAATCCAGATGTTATATGTTTACAGGAAACTAAAGCTAGTGAAGATCAAGTCGATTTGAAATTAGATGAATATCCTTATAAATATTGGAATGCAGCAGAAAAAAAAGGTTATTCAGGTACAGCAATTTTTTCAAAAATTAAACCAATATCTATAACTAATGATATCGGGATTGATAAGCATGATCAAGAAGGTCGAGTTATCACTGCTGAATTTAATAATTTCTTTTTGGTGACTGTTTATACTCCAAATTCTAAGAGAGAATTATTACGTCTTGATTATAGACAAAAAGAATGGGATATTGATTTTTTAAAATATTTAAAAAATTTAGAAAAATCTAAGCCAGTTGTTTTTTGTGGCGATTTAAATGTTGCTCATAAGGAAATAGATTTAAAAAACCCTAAAACTAATCGCAGGAATGCTGGATTTACAGATGAGGAAAGAATGGGCTTTGATAATTATATTTCTGCTGGATTTATAGATACTTTTAGAGAATTTGAAAAAGGAGAAGGACATTATACATGGTGGAGCTATATGTTTCAAGCAAGATCTAGAAATGTTGGCTGGAGAATTGATTATTTTTGTATATCAGAATCTTTACGAACTAAATTAAAAAAATCATATATATTAAAAGATGTTATGGGCTCTGATCACGCTCCTGTAGTTATGGAAATCAATGATTAGTAAAAATAAAATTAAATTATTACGTTCTTTAAAATTAAAAAAAAATAGAGAACAAAATCAAAAAACTATTCTTGAGGGGATTCGTTTGATTGATGAATCTATTAATGCTGGTGCAAATATTGAATCTATCTTTATGTTAGAAGAAATATTTAATTCTAATAAAAATTTAGTAAATAAAATTAAAAATAATAATATTCCCTTAAATATAATTACCAAAGAAGATTTAAAAGAAATATCAGATACAGAACATTCACAGGGGATTGTAGCAGAGGTTAAAATCAATTATTCTACTATAAACCATTTATCTTCTGATGCTAATAAGATTATTATTTTAGACAATATTTCTGACCCCGGTAATTTAGGTACAATTTTTAGAACTTGTGCTTGGTATGGAATTAAATCTATTATTTTAAGCTCTGGGACTGTAGATCCATTCAATTTTAAATCTATGAGAGCTTCAATGGGAGCTCATTTTTATTTTGATAATATTATTATTGATAATAGTCAGTCAATAATCAATTTTTTAGATTCAAAATATTTTAATGTATATTGTGCTGATCTTAATGGATTAGATATTACTGAAATTAATCCCAATAAAAATTGGGCAGTTATATTAGGCTCAGAGGCACATGGTATTAGTAAATCATTTGAAATTTATGATAAACTTACAATTAAGCAACATGGTAAAATTGAAAGCTTAAATGTATCTGTAGCTTGTGGAATAATTTTAAATCAATTAGTTAAATAGTGATTTATTTAAAATTACCATCTTTAATAGGATAGTAGGCGAGTCTAGAATCAATCATCCCATTTTTCAAAATTATTTTTTTCTTTGTCCGTAATCCTACATGTTTTAATAACTCTAAATTACCTGTTAGAATAAAGGTATGGAATCCTTTAAAGTGAGTTTTTAAATGGTCACCTATTTGTTGATATAATATTTTTAGTTTATCCATATCTCCAATTCGATATCCATATGGAGGATTACAAATCAAAGTGCCTTGATTATTTGATGGCATAACATCTTGGAAATTTTTCTTTTCAAATTTTATACAATCAGTAAGATTTAATTTGCTAATACTTTGATTTGCAAGTTCAATATTTTGATTGATTAAATCAGAACCGTATAAATTAATTTTTTTATTTATAATGTTATTTTGTTCTTCTTCTATAATTTGGTTCCATAATTCTGTATTAAAATTTTTCCAATTTTTAAATGCATAAAAATTTCTGAGTATTCTAGGTGGTATGTTTAAGGCATCCATTGCTCCTTCTATTAAGAAAGTCCCTGAGCCACAAAAAGGATCATATAGTGCATCATCTTTATTCCAATTTGTTAATTTTAATATACCTGCAGCTAAAGATTCATTAAGTGCAGCTTTATGTATTTTAGTTCTATAGCCTCTCATAAATAAAGGCCATCCAGAGCTATTTAAAAAAACTTTAATTTTTTTATTTTTAATATAAATAAAAATATAAAAATCAGGATTTCTTTTATCAATTGAAGGTCTACTGTTTTTTTCTTTTCTAATCCTATCAACAATTGCATCTTTACTTTTCATTGTACAAAAATTTGATTTTTGTATTATATCTGATTGAATTTTTGTTTTTATTGAGAAAGTATTTTGAGGAGTTAAAATTTTATTCCAATTAAAATTATAAATAATTTTATATAAATCTTCATAATTAGAAATATATCCTTGAAATAATTCCACATGAAGATTCATACCAATGCGTGTTTTATAATTAATTCTATATATATCTTCTAAACTACCCTTTAATATGATACCGCCATTATTAATATTAATTTTTTGTGATATATATTCTTTCGTTTCATTGTATAAAACTTGCTCTAATCCTCTTGGACATGTTAAATAAAGTTGGTACATATAATTTGTAATTTATTTTTTATATTCTAGAATATTTTCTAAAGGTATGAATTTATTCACTCCAGATGATATTTCTATATCTTGTCCTGTAAATTCTGATGGATGTTGATACCCACTTGCATATGTTAATTGCAGTAACTCTTTGCGAAATCCTTTTATATATTGAGCACATCTTTTTGATTTATCTTTTATATTAAGGCCTCTTTGCAACCATTTTTGTTGTGTTGCTACTCCAGTAGGGCAATGCCCTGTATGACATTTTTGAGCTTGAATACAGCCAATCGCAATCATTGCTTCTCTAGCTACATTAATAATATCACAACCCATTGACATAGCAATAATAGCTCTATCTGGAAATCCTAATTTTGCACTACCAACCCATACAATGCGTTCAGTCATATTTTCTTTTTTAAAAATAGAATAAACACGTTTAAAACCTATTTTAAATGGTAGTGAAACATGATCAGTAAATGCCAGTGGGGCTGCACCTGTTCCTCCTTCTCCTCCATCTATAGCAATAAAATCAGGTCCTTCATTTCTCGTTTTCATTTTTTGTGCAAGCTCAGTCCAAAAATTTAGTTTTCCTATTGCGCTTTTAATACCTACTGGTAGTCCAGATGTTTTTGCTAATAATTCAATAAAATCAATTAAACTATCAACATCTGAAAATGAAGAATGACTATTTGGAGACATACAAATTTGACCAATTGGTATACCTCTTATATTTGCAATTTCTTTTGTGACTTTTTCAGCAGGGAGTATACCGCCTTTCCCAGGTTTAGCACCTTGAGATAATTTTACTTCAATCATTTTAATATTAGGATTATTTTCTATTGTTGTTTTGAATTTATTTAAAGAAAATTCTCCATTATCAGCTCTTGCACCAAAATATCCTGTACCAATTTGCCATACTATATCAGCTCCATGCTTATGATATGGACTCACTCCTCCTTCTCCAGTATTATGATAACAATTTGCTAAAAGAGAACCTTTATTTAATGCAGATATGGCATTTTCTCCTAATGATCCAAATGACATAGCTGAAATATTTATAATGGATTGAGGTCTATAGGTTTTTTCTCTTTTATGAAATTCCCCAACAATTTTTTTACATGGAATATTAAAATCTGGATCAGATTTTTTTGTGAAAAATGGAAACATTGAATGTTTAATTATAGGATATCCTATTTCATACAATTGTTCTGTTGTACCAAATCCAAATGTGTTTTTTTCTTTTTTAGCTGTTGCATAAATCCATGATCTTTCAGATCTATTAAAAGGCATTTCTTCTTTATCATTTGCTACTATATATTGTCTTAGTTCAGGACCAATCTTTTCAATTAAATATCTCATACGGCCTAGAATAGGGAAGTTGCGTAATATGGCATGCTCTTTTTGAAATAAATCATATATAAAAATTATTAATATTATAAATAGAGGATAATACCAGTAGGATAAATTTAATAGAATATCTTCCATGTTTATGAATTTATAGATATTGTTTCAATTTTTTTATTTAAATCATTTTTATTTAAATCACATAAATTTTCTAATCCAAATCCCGATACAGTATATGATGCTATAGCTGTTCCATGTATTGCAGCCTCAACAGGATTATTAATACCATGATTAGCAATATAGCCTAATACTCCACCAGCAAAACTATCACCGGCTCCAGTAGGATCATAAACTTCTGTATTAGGTACTACAGATATATAAGTTTTTTTATTCCCATAAGCAATAAGAGAACCTTCGCCACCCATTTTTATAATAATAATTTCAGGTCCTAGCTGCAAGAAATCATCAGCAATTTCTTCTAAATTATTTTTATTGGTTAATTGACGAGCTTCTTCATCATTTAACATAAATAAATTGACTTTGGATATTAATTCTAAAACTTTTTTTGGGAAAAGATCAATCCATAGATTCATTGAGTCTGCAGCAATTAAGTAATTAGATTTTACTTTATTAATAACATCTAATTGTAAGTCTGGTTGTATATTTCCCAAATATAAAATTGGGTTTTTAATATCAAGATTAATTTTTGGTTTAAAGCTTTCAAATACACCTAAATTTGTAAATAGTGTTTCACGCTTCGAATAATCATGATTATATTCTCCACCCCAGCTAAATGTTTCTCCATTTGCTATTTCAACACATTCTGTATTAATATTATTGTTTTTGAATAACTGCCAAGATTTTTCATCAAAATCATTTCCTACAACTCCTATAATAGATGTTTGGGTATAGTATGATGCTGCAATACTAAAATATGTACAAGAACCACCTAATATTCTATCTCTATTGCCCTTTGGTGTTTTAATTGAATCATATGCAATTGAACCTACCGCTAATATTTCTTTTGAATCTTTCATGTATATAATGTACCTTCAATGTCTAATAATTATCACTATAAATTAATTCTTTCTAACGTATTAAAAAGGATTTAAATATGAAAAAACTAATTTACTGTTCTTCTTGTGGAGCAAATAATAGCTTTGGCTATATTGATGGTAATGATAGATATCATTGTAAATCATGCAAATCAATTCATTATCAGAATCCAAAGCCAACAGCAACTTTAATTTGTCCTAAAGATGATGAAATTTTATTAGTTCAAAGAGCCTATGAGCCTGGCAAGGGTGAATGGGGTCTCCCAGGTGGTTTTTTAGAATTAGGTGAAACACTTATAGAAGGTGCAAAAAGGGAATTAAAAGAGGAAACAAATTTGGATGGAAATGTTGTACGAATTCTTGGATCATGCTCTCATTTTAATTCTATTTTTGGTGATATTTTATTATTGGGTTTAGAAATAAAAATTAATAATTGGGATAATTTAGTTGCAGGAGATGATGCATTAGATGCACGTTTTTTTAAAATTAAAGATTGTCCTTCTTTAGCATTTGAATGTCATCAAAAAATATTTAAAATATATACAGAAAAATTTTATAAAAAATGAGAATTTTAATAGTACATGGCCCTAATATGAATTTATTTGGTATTCGCTCTTCAAAAGAAGGTAAGAATATTACATTAGATAAAATTAATAGATCAATAAGAAGGCATATTAGGAATAAAAATATTGATATCAAAATTATTCAAACTCATAAGGAATCCAAAATCGTTTCGTATTTACATGCTAATAGAAATAATTTTGATGGTATTATCTTGACGCCTGGTCCTTGGCAAAATTCAGGATATGTTCTACAAGATACATTGAATATTATTGAACATGATTATGTAGTCATTAAAATTACTCAAGATGAATCAATAAACTTATTATCAGGTAGTAAAAATATTTTTAATGATGATATTTATAAATCATTTGAGGAGGCATTAGATTATTATGTTTCTAAATAAGTATACATTATCATATCCATTATGTTTGATAGGTATTGTATTAATGATTTCTGGTTTTCGTTGGCTGATTAATCCAGAACCATGGATGTTAGATGAAGTTGCTAATGTTGAGCGTTTAGGTATGACTTTTGAAACATTATTTGAACCAGAAATTAATGCTAGTCTGCCTGGATATTTAACTCAGATATATCGTTTTTTTGGATTTTGGGTGTTAATTATTGGTTTATTTATATTCAATTTTTCAACTCCTCAAATTATTAGTAGTCATAAAATTGCCTCAAAGGTTCTTGGAATTACTGGATTTTTAATTGTATTTGGTTTATATCTAAGTTATACATTTATACCAAGCTCTCATTTTATTTATTTAATATGGTTTGCATTAATATTGTATTTACTTAGTTTATATTCATTTATTAAAATTTCGAAAAAAAGATGAATAAAACATACCAAATTAATCAATTTAAATTTCAGCATAGTATTAATACACGTTTAAAAGATCTAGATGCTTTTAGGCATGTTAATAATGCAGTTTTTTTATCATATATAGAAGATGCTAGGCATGCTTTAATAAGAAGGTGGAAATTAGATTATGAGTCCAAGTCCATTATTGCGGCATCTATTAAAATTGATTATTTGAAACAAGTTAAACATCCTTCATCACTTGTTATAGGTCAGAGAGTTTGTCGAATTGGAAATACAAGTTTTGATATAGAATCTGCACTATTTATTAAAGGAGAAGAATCCCCGGTATGTGTGTCTCTTATTACATGTGTAGCTTTTGATTTTAAATTAAATAAACCTGTTGCAGTACATTCAGAAATTGTTAAAGACTATAATTTATAAGATTAAATCATAATAAATTATTGATGATTATTGAAGTTAAGTATTAAATTGTACAATCAATCAAGGGAGATATGCATGAATAGAATATTATTAGTTTTATTATTACCAATGTTGCTTATTGTTTCATCATGTGATAACAATGAAGCTGTTTTTTGTCCAGAAGGTGGATATGGATGTGATAATGTTTGTGGAAGTACCACGGTTATTGATGATTGTGGAATCTGTGGTGGTGAAAATGCCTCAATGGATTGTGCAGGTGTATGTGATGGTATAGCTGTTGAAGATTGTGCGGGTGTATGTGATGGTACAGCTGTTGAAGATTGTGCAGGTGTATGTGATGGTCTATCTTTAGAAGATGAGTGTGGTGTATGCGATGATGATGCTAATAATAATTGTACTCAAGATTGTAATGGTGAATGGGGTGGCGATGCAGTTGTAGATGAGTGTGGTGTTTGTAGTGGTGAGGGTATTGTAGGTGATGCATGTGATTGTGATGGTAATGTTCTTGATTGTGCTGGTGTATGTGGTGGTGACGCTGTTGTAGATGAGTGTGGTGTTTGTGATGGTGATGGTATTGCAGAAGGCGCATGTGATTGCGATGGTAATGTTTTAGATTGTAATGGTGAATGTGGCGGTGATGCAGTTGTAGATGAGTGCGGTGTTTGTGATGGTGATGGTATTGCAGATGGCGCATGTGATTGTGATGGTAATATTCTTGATTGTGCTGGTGAATGTGGTGGAACAGCTCTATTAGATCAATGTGGTACTTGTGATTCTGATACAGGCAATGATTGTATTCAGGATTGTGCAGGTCAATGGGGTGGCTCAGCAGTTGTAGATAGCTGTGGTATATGTGATGATGATGCTACTAATGATTGTACTTTTGATATTCTTTATAGTAGTTCAACGGATATATATGGATTCCAATTTAATCTTGATGGTATAACTGTATTATCTGTTAGTGGAGGTGCAGCAGGGGATGCAGGGTTTAATTTATCATCAGGAGCAAGTACAGTACTTGGCTTTGGACTTAATGGAACTGAATTTGTACCTGCAGGAAATGGAGTCTTGGTAACATTAGAATTAGCTCCAGGATCTTTAAATCCTTGTATGAGTAATATTGTTGTATCAGATATAAATGCTGATTCACCTGATGTTTCTAATAGTGAATGTTTGAATATTATTGTTGAATAATAAATAAAAAATCATTTTTAGATTTAAAATTATATTATTTTTTTTAATAGGTATTTCATTGACATTGTTTGCTCAAAACAATGCATCTATTGAAAAAAATAATGCTTCTAATGTAAAAATTTCCTTATTAAGTGATTTAATATTAAGAGATGGTATTTTATATGATGCATCTTTTAAACCCTATACCGGCAAAGCAATTATTCTTCATGAAGCTAATTATAGTGCTAGTGATGATATGCCAAGTTGTAAAGAAATACAACACACCTATTACAGCAACACCTGGAGGAAGGACTCTAGGTCTTGTAATGCAGATTTTACCTCTTATTCTTCTCTGCCACACGACTACCGAGCTCTATGTCATGATGGTAGTTATGTTGCTATTTATAATGATGAAAAACTTTATTATAGATCTGGTGATGAGGCTTGTGGATATTACGATATTTCTGATATGATTGGTTTAGAAACAGAATTTTTTATTAAGGATGGTATTAAAAATGGTCAATATATCGAATTTTATCCAACACTTAATAATTCTATTAAGCTACAAGGATCTTATCTTAATAATATAAAAGATGGTACTTGGGAGTATTATAATAAATTAAAAACAATCACACAAATTGAGAATTATAAAGATGGTCAAAAGCATGGTAAATGGATTTGGTATGATAAAAATGGGGATGTTAAAGCCATAGAGAATTATAAAGATGGTGAAAAGCATGGTGAATGGATTGTTTA
>CETG01088103.1_pt1 | contig 67203 bp, 65 predicted proteins | sample 361471 | NCBI WGS metagenome assembly CETG01 (sample SAMEA2622696, study PRJEB7988) | marine metagenome | isolation source: saline water (ENVO:00002010), including | reverse complement strand
GCTATTTCTGCAATTTCATTCGCTGTAGCAGCAACTCTTATGGCGTTTAGTAATTCTTTGTTTTTTTGAAGCTCTGAGAGAAAAGCCTTTAGTTGATCTATTGCCATAACCTCATCATGCCAACTCGTTAATTCCCTTGCTAGCGGGTTTTGAAAGTCTCTTCATTTTGAGTAAGAATAGAGAGGAGAATGCAGGCAATTCTTAGGTTTCAACACCGAGGACAACCTCAAAGTATCACAATTAAAAGCCGAAAACCCTTGCTATGACTGAAAATATTAACTGGTGGCTAATGAAATCTGAACCGAGTACTTATTCAATAACAGATCTTCAAAAAGAAGTCACAACTTTATGGGATGGAATTAGAAATTATCAAGCAAGAAATTTCATGCGCAGCATGAAAATTGGAGACAAGTCTTTCTTTTATCATTCCAATTGCAAATCACCAGCTATTGTTGGCCTTATGGAAGTAATAGAGATTAATATAAAAGATCCCACACAATTTGATAAAAATTCAAAATATTATGATGAAAAATCATCTGAAAACAATCCAAGATGGGATTGTGCAAAGATGAGATTTCTAGGGGTATATAGTCGAGAATTAAGTCTTCAGCAACTTCGTGCGAAATACACACCTGAAGAGATAAAAGTAGTAAAAAAAGGAAATAGACTATCTATTTTACCCGTCCCAATAAAAACAGCTGCTAATTTAATACTTAGATTAGGTGATTTTATTTAAAATCAAATTAATTTATCTAGATAAAATTTATTTTGATGGTCTTTCAAAAGAAGTATTTAAGCTAAACATATTCGCAACATATAAACGGGTAATAGACCTGGACTCAACTCCATGTTGAACAAGAAAACCTGCTAAAGCAGCCTTAACCAATCTATATTGATCCCATTTAGGATATGTTTCAATAAATTTCTTCATTGATGCTTGAAGGGGAGCCGGGACTTGTGCATGAAAACTAACTATTCCTTCTATTTCTTTTCCCTTAGAGTCTTCAAAGCAGTCTTCATTTGAGAAATCTTGAACCTGTCCTAAATTCATTCAAATAACTCCATATACAAAATCTATTTTTTGACCATATTGAAAGTAAGTCAAGTTATTAAAAATCAATCAATCTCGTCCCATCCCAAAAGAAGACTCTTGGTATAGCAATAGATCTGAAGAATTAAATTCAATTTCTTAATAGAGACAAAAAAAACATCAAAAAATCTAATGTGAAAAACATTTTTCCACAGGTCAATGTGGTATCTATGAAGTTCTGGAAAAATCTGTGGATAAGCTGTGCAATATCAACTTAAAGCTGGGCAAAGAGCAACAAATCTTTGCTATTTACGCTAATAATTATTGATAGGAATCCCACATTGATCTCATCTCACGAGCAATCGCCTGTGCTGCTGGATTGGGCCAAAACATTTCTACACCTCTTCTTGTTGTTTTATCTCCAGTAAGAATTAATTTCAAGCTCCAAGAATCTTCTGTTCCATCAAGGCAGGCCCACCAAGCTTCTCTCTCTATTTCCAAGCAAATATTCTCTTCTTTCATTAATGTATTCTTTTGAACATTAATTTCATTAATTAAATCATTAATAATAGGAACTAAAGAGTTCCATTCATTCATATTTAATTCAGTAGACCAATTTTCTCCACCTATAAGAAAAGAATATTCTCCTCTTTTAAGGTCCATAGCCAAAAGCCATCCAGGACCTTCTTTTTTAAGCAAGGAGTCAACCTGGCAAAAGGTCTGGTTGATCTTGCTCATCACTCAATTCAACTATTGCCCTTTGAACTGGCTTAACCGTTGACTCTTCTAGTAAACCGTCAAAGTCATCGAATCTGCGTTGTTTTGCTCTAAAAGCAATTCGAACAGTTGTGAGATACCTATTAGTAGCCTGGCGAATAAGGCTTTCCCCACGCTTAGCAAGATCTTTAGAATCAATACCTGATGAAATCACGAAATTTCTAACATTTCTCTCACTTTAATTGAAGAAATGAATTAAAAGGCGAAATAATAAAAAATTATTTATTCAATAAGTGCTTTAAAGTCAATAATTAAATATTGCTTATGTAAAAAACGGCCTTAGAAGATCAAAGTAAAAACATAATGGAATTATTAGAGGCAAAGAAATTGGAACAAGAGTTTTCAATCAACAAAGAAGAGCTTGTTGGGACTATTGCTATTGACTTAGGTAATTCAACAACAGTAATAGCCTTTCAAGGAGAAAGGAGTTCGCAAGTAAAGCTTTTAGATCTGCCTCCGATTAGTAGAGTCTCTGGTGAAATTCCAAGCCTTGTTTGGTTTTGTCCTGAAAAAGAACCTCGCCAACTCATTGGGAATGAAGTATTAAATTTACCTTCTACAACAAAAAATGAAAAGAACGTAATAAGCGACTTTAAACGTTGGATATGTTCTCCAGATAGAACTTTTGCAAAAGACTTTATCTTGTCTCCAGAAAAAGCAGGAGAAATATTGATCAATGAGATATGGAAACACTTACCTAAGGAAGTAATTGTTAAAAGGCTAGTCCTTACAGCACCTGTAGAAACTTACAGGGAATACAGAACATGGTTGATAGAAGTTTGTAATGAACTAAAAGTGAATGAAATTGCTCTCGTTGATGAACCTACCGCAGCAGCAATGGGAGCAAATATGCCTCCTGGCTCAAAATTATTGGTTATAGATATAGGAGGAAGCACTATAGACATGTCAATAGTTGCTCTTGAAGGAGGTGAAGGTAAAGCCGAACCTGTCGCACAGCTACTTCGTTTCGGAGGTCAAGACCTCGAAGGTAAAAGCAATCAGATTCTTCGTTGTGCAAAGGTTCTAGGAAAGGCCGGACAACGATTAGGAGGTAGAGATATAGATCGATGGATAATTAATTATTTACGCCCAAATACAATCCCTGATGAAACTATTCTCAACGCAGCAGAGAGACTTAAATGCAAGCTAAGCGAAGCTAATTTAAAGGAAACAAAACTATTATTCGAGCCAACATTAATTGATTCAAAAGAACTTTGTCTAAGCAAATTACAGTTAGAAGAAATACTTAAAGAAAGGGGGTTAATCAAAGTTATGGAAAACCTTTTAGAGCAAACTTTAACTAGTGGTAAATTAAATGGTTGTTCTTTAGAAGATCTTGAAAATGTTGTATTAGTTGGAGGAGGGGCTCGCATTCCTCTTATTAAAAAATGGCTAGAAGATAAATGCAGACCAATCAAATTACTAACACCTCCTTCAATAGAAGCAGTCGCAATAGGTGCTCTAAGCCTGACTCCTGGCGTAACCGTAAGAGATGTACTTCAAAAAGGGGTCTCAATTCGTTGTTGGGACCAAAAAAATAATTGCTACCTATGGCATCCCTTATTTCTCGCAGGCCAACCCTGGCCAACAAGCAAACCTCTCGAATTAGTTCTCGCAACTAGCAAAAAGAATCAAAATGAAATTGAGTTAATGATTGGTGAACCAATATTTGAAGGCTCTCACGAAGTTATCTATATAAAAGGTATCCCAACGATAAAGTCCGGCACAAATGAGTCAAAAATTGATCTATTAAAAGAGGGCAAACATACAATAGTTTTGAAATCACCTGGACAAATTGGTGAAGATTGTCTCAAATTAAGTTTTCATATCGATAACGACTGTTTTTTGACTGTTGAAGGTATTGATCTACGTGACAATTCACAAATAATGCTAAAAAGACTTGTATTGATAAGATAATTTATTTTGATTATCTACATTAAAAAATAAACTTATTGTTTTTATTTGCATAGAAAAACTCCTTCTTCTCCATCGACCTCTCTTAAACGTAATTCTATAGATTCACTTCGACGTGTGGGAACATTTCTCCCACAAAAGTCTGGTTGTATTGGGACCTCTCTATGACCTCTATCTACCATTGCCAATAACATAACTCTTTTAGGGCGACCCCATGATTGAAGAGCCTCAAGTGAAGCTCGAATAGTTCTTCCAGTGAAAATAACATCATCAATTAAAACAACTTGTCGATCCTCAACAGGAGAGGGGATATCAGTTAATTGGCCAAGTCGCGTTCCAACACGTACAAGATCATCTCTATAAAAAGTAGGATCAAGAACTCCTTGGTCTATTTCATGACCTGCCATATCATTAAGCTCCTTTGCTAAAACTCTAGATAGTACAACTCCTCTAGTAGGGATCCCTAACAACAATAGATCTCTAGTCTCTGCAATGCTTTCAAGGACTTGTGAGGCCAATCTTTTAATAGTAAGACCAACCTCATGATGAGAAAGAATCTCAACCCTTTCATCGCTTTCATTTTTACTCATTTCTAATTATTGAAAAAAGATTTCATCTTATTGAGAGAATAACTGTAAATCTTGTTTCATTTAATTCGCAAAAGCTAACGGAAGTTTTCATTAATAGCCTGAAGGCCTAATAACTAGTAATTTAATAATTATGAGTTTTTTTTAATAGTATTCAGTCTATTGAATGTCACAGAGTAATTCAGCTATTTCAATCAACTCAAAGCAAGTTGCTCCAGTAGTACTAGCAATTTTGGATGGATGGGGGCACAGAGAAGATAGCGAAAATAATGCTGTAAAAAGTGCCAACACTCCAATAATGGATTCTTTGTGGCACGCATACCCTCACACGCTTATTGAGGCAAGCGGGTCTTCTGTCGGACTTCCCGAAGATCAAATGGGAAACTCAGAAGTTGGCCATTTAACTATTGGTTCAGGAAGAATATTTCAACAAGAGCTAGTAAGAATAAGCAATACAGTTCGAATGGATTTACTTGATCAAATCAATACTCTTAACGATCTAGCAAAAAATTTAAAGAAAAATAATCGTACTCTTCACATAATTGGGCTCTGTTCAGATGGAGGAGTTCATAGTCACATTGACCATCTTTGTGGTCTTTTAAAATGGGCTCGCTCTAAGGGGCTTACAAAAGTTGCTTTACATGCTTTTACAGATGGGAGAGACACACCTGCTAAAAGCGCACCAAAATATTTAGACATCATTAACAATGCTTTTCATACATATGGGATAGGAGAGCTTGCAAGTCTATGTGGAAGATATTGGGCAATGGATAGAGACAATAGATGGGAAAGAACTTCTAAAGCATATGAATTACTAACTAATCCTGAATTCCCAATCAATAATTTATCTCCAAAGGAAATACTTGAAGACAGCTATTCCAAAAACATAACTGATGAATTTCTAGAACCTGTTCGATTAACTTCATCTTATTTCGAACAAGAGGATGGTTTGATAATGTTTAATTTCCGGCCAGATAGAGCGAGACAATTAATCAAAGCGATTACTTTGCCTGAATTCGATGGTTTTAGACGGGAAAATTTTAACAAAATTAATACAGTTACTTTTACTCAATACGAAGCAAATCTTCCTGTTCAAATTGCATTCCCTCCAGAATCACTAAATGAATTACTGGGTCAAATTGTTTCCGAAAATGGCCTAAAACAATATCGAACTGCAGAGACTGAAAAATATCCTCATGTCACATATTTCTTAAATGGTGGGATTGAAAAACCTTTACCAGGAGAAGATCGGCACCTTGTTCCTTCCCCTCGAGTAGCAACCTATGATCTTCAACCTGAAATGTCTGCTGATGAATTAACAAAAACATGTAAAGAAGCTATTGAAAAAGGTATTTATTCATTAGTAGTTATCAACTTTGCAAATCCAGATATGGTTGGACACACAGGGAACCTTGAAGCAGCCATAAAAGCTATTAATAAAGTTGATAATTGTGTGGGCAAGCTATTGGACTCTATTGGGAAAATGGGAGGGACTTTACTTGTAACAGCTGATCATGGAAATGCCGAACTAATGCAGGGCCCAGATGGAGAACCATGGACAGCTCATACAACAAATCCAGTCCCAGTTATTTTGATAGAAGGAGAAAAAGCCAAATTAAATGGTTATGGAAATGAGATTAAATTGAGAGATGGTGGAGGTTTATCAGATTTAGCTCCAACGATTCTCCATATATTAGATTTACCAAAGCCTAATTCTATGACTGGATCTTCGTTGATTGAATCAGCAAAAACGATATCTAATCATCCTAGAATTCCTCAACATGTTTAAAAAAAATTTTTAATTATGCTTATTTCTGTTCTCTCTTGGGCTTGGATTGCATCAGGCTTAATTTTGATACTTTTAGTTCTATTACATAGCCCCAAAGGAGATGGCATGGGAGGGATTGCAGCAAGTGGAAGTTCAATGTTTTCTAGTGCTAGCAGTGCCGAAGCTACTCTTAACAAGGCAACATGGACTTGTTTGACAACTTTCTTAGTTATTGCAGTAATTCTAAGTGCAGGATGGTTAAATTAATTTTCATCTAATTATTTAAATTTCAACAATCATATTTGAATTGATTATTTAAAAAAGTATTGAAAAGGAATCAAGGTCTATTTATAAATATTGAAAATTAATCTATAAATTGCTATTAATTGATTCTTTAGTTTAATTATAAATTTAAAAAATTTTTACTCCAAGCTATTCAGACTTTTCAAACCTTCTTTAACCTTTTAACTCAATTATTAAAAGCCCTCAATCAAAAGATTGAATGAACTAGTTGGGGCATCAACTGTCTATCTATGTATTAGTGTAACTAAATATTTTATGAACCTTGATTTAAGCCATTAATTACTAAATTTTGTATTAATTAGGCGTTTCAGAAATACTCCAAATTTTTCACAAGTAGGCAATAAAAAAGGACAGGGTAAAGACCCTATCCCTTATTAGATTTGATATTTGACTTGATCCTGAAATTAATCAGTAATCAAAATCTCCTCCCATTCCAGCGCCTGCTGGTGCTGAATCTTTTTTCTCAGGCAAATCTGCCACAATACATTCTGTTGTAAGAACCATACCTGCAATAGAAGCAGCATTCTGAAGCCCAGATCTAGTTACTTTTGCAGGATCAACAATTCCTGCAGAAAGCATATCTACATAATCGCCAGTGGCAGCGTTATATCCATCATTCATTGGCTTGCTTTTCACATTTTCTGCAATAACAGCACCATTAGCACCTGCATTCTCAGCAATTCTCATTAAAGGAGAGGTCAAAGCCGCTTCAACGATATTGGCTCCAATCAACTCCTCTCCTGACAAATTACCAGCGGCCCATTTATTAAGCTCTGGAGCAAGGTGCGCAAGAGTTGTTCCACCACCAGGAACAATTCCTTCTTCAACAGCAGCCTTAGTAGCATTAATTGCATCCTCGAGACGGAGTTTTTTATCCTTCATCTCAGTTTCTGTTGCTGCTCCTACTTTGACTACAGCTACTCCTCCAGCAAGCTTAGCCAGACGTTCCTGAAGTTTTTCCTTGTCATAAGTAGAATCTGTCTCATCCATCTGTCTTTTTATTTGCTCGCATCTTGCATTAACGGCCGACTCATTCCCTTCGGCAACAATTGTTGTGTTGTCCTTGTTAATAGTGATCCTTCTTGCTGTTCCAAGCATTTCTAAAGTTGCATTTTCCAACTTCAGGCCAGCATCCTCAGTAATTAATTGGCCATTAGTTAAAACAGCCATATCTTCAAGCATTGCCTTCCTTCTATCCCCAAATCCTGGAGCTTTTACAGCCGCAACATTAAGGACACCTCTCAAGCGATTAACAACTAATGTCGCTAATGCTTCTTTTTCAATGTCTTCAGCAATAATGATTAATGGCTTCCCAGTTTTAGCAATCTGCTCCAATACAGGTACAAGATCTTGAACTAACCCAATTTTTTTATCTGTAAGAAGAATATAGGGCTCGTCTAAAACGGCCTCCATTCTCTCAGTATCTGTAGCGAAATATGGAGAGATATATCCCTTATCAAATCTCATCCCCTCAGTAACTTCTAATTCAGTAGTCATTGATTTTCCCTCTTCGAGAGAAATAACTCCTTCCTTTCCAACTTTATCCATTGCATCGGCGATCATCCTGCCGACTTCTTCATCATTGCCTGCCGCAATTGTTCCACACTGAGCGATAGCATTACTATCACTAATTGGCTTTGCATTTTCCTCAATCTTGGAAACGAGGAAATCAGTTGCCTTATCAATTCCTTTTTTAAGAGTGATTGCATTAGCTCCAGCAGCAACATTCCTAAGCCCTGCCTTAACCATTGCATGAGCCAAAACAGTGGCCGTGGTTGTTCCATCACCTGCAGCATCATTAGTCTTTGAAGCTGCTTGGCGAATAAGAGCTACGCCGGTGTTCTCAATGTGGTCCTCAAGCTCAATTTCTTTGGCAATGGTTACACCATCGTTAATGATTTGAGGGGCGCCAAATTTCTTTTCCAGGACTACATTTCGACCTTTCGGACCAAGAGTTACGGCCACTGATTCAGCCAAGATATCAATGCCTCGTTCAAGAGCACGACGGGCTTGCTCGTTGTAAATAATGCGCTTAGCCATTTGGGCGTTTTATTGAAAAAAAAAGGTTTTAGAAGTATTTGGTTCAAGCTATAAAAAAGCTTGAGAGTTCAATTGACAACAGCCAAAATGTCCTTCTCGGACAACAGCACATATTCATCACCACCGATTTTGATATCAGTACCGGCATATTTGCTGTAAAGAACCTTGTCACCAACTCCTACTTCAGGAGCCTGGCGAGAACCATCTTCATTGCGTTTCCCAGGTCCTACCTGGGCTACCTCACCAACTTGAGGCTTCTCTTTTGCGGTATCAGGAAGCAAAATTCCTCCCGAAGTTTTGTCTTCTGATTCAGAGACTTTTACAAAAACACGGTCTCCTAAAGGCTTAACCGTGGAAACACTTAGAGATACAGCAGCCATGGATAAATACAGAGGCCAGAACAAGGCGCAAAGCGCCAAAACACGGATAGAGCTTTTCACTCACAACCGAAGCCCAACTTATTCGTCTGAGCCCGCGGCCGACCACATCGCCACTGTGCGGTTGACCGAACCCAATAACAAAGTTACCCGATGGAATGGTATTGTTGCCCGGCTACTAAAAAGCAAGTGCTTTTAGCGCTTTTCCCTCAGTTTCGCTTTAACTAAATGGCCGCAGCTACCACCTCCGCCGGAACCAAAGGCGTTGTCAGACAGGTAATTGGCCCGGTTTTAGATGTTGAATTCCCAGCCGGTAAACTCCCAAAAATTCTTAATGCTCTTCGAGTAGAAGGAAAAAACCCTGCAGGACAGGACGTTGCTCTTACTGCAGAAGTGCAACAACTTCTTGGTGATCATAGAGTTCGAGCAGTAGCTATGAGTAGCACTGATGGACTTGTGAGAGGGATGGATGCAGTTGATACAGGTGCTCCAATATCAGTCCCTGTGGGAGAAGCCACCCTTGGAAGAATATTTAATGTTTTAGGAGAACCAGTTGATGAACAAGGACCTGTAAAAGATTCAACTACATCTCCTATTCACAGACCTGCTCCAAGTCTTACGGATCTAGAAACCAAGCCTAAAGTTTTTGAAACAGGCATAAAAGTTATTGACCTTCTTGCTCCCTATAGACAGGGTGGAAAAGTTGGTCTTTTTGGTGGAGCTGGAGTAGGTAAAACAGTTCTTATTCAAGAATTAATAAACAATATTGCGAAAGAACATGGCGGTGTTTCAGTTTTTGGTGGAGTAGGAGAACGTACTCGTGAAGGTAATGACTTATATGAGGAATTTAAAGAATCTGGCGTTATCAATGCAGAAAACTTACCTGAATCAAAAGTAGCTCTGTGCTTTGGTCAGATGAATGAGCCTCCAGGTGCACGAATGAGAGTTGGCCTTTCTGCTTTGACAATGGCGGAGCATTTTCGTGATGTAAACAAGCAGGATGTTCTTCTATTTATTGATAATATTTTCCGCTTTGTTCAGGCTGGCTCTGAAGTGTCAGCACTTTTAGGCAGAATGCCATCTGCTGTCGGTTATCAGCCAACACTTGGAACTGATGTAGGAGAACTTCAAGAACGTATTACTTCAACCTTAGAAGGGTCCATAACATCTATTCAGGCTGTATATGTTCCTGCAGATGACCTTACTGATCCTGCTCCAGCTACCACTTTTGCTCATTTAGATGCCACCACAGTACTGGCAAGAGCTTTGGCCGCAAAAGGTATATATCCAGCTGTAGACCCACTTGATTCAACAAGCACCATGCTTCAGCCATCAGTTGTTGGTGATGAGCACTACAGGACTGCAAGAGCAGTTCAGTCAACTCTACAAAGATACAAAGAGCTTCAAGATATTATTGCAATTCTTGGATTGGATGAATTATCAGAAGAAGATCGCAAAACTGTAGACAGAGCAAGGAAAATAGAGAAATTCCTTTCTCAACCATTTTTTGTTGCAGAGATCTTTACAGGAATGTCTGGAAAATATGTGAAATTAGAAGACACCATTAAAGGGTTTAATATGATTTTAGCTGGAGAACTAGATAACTTACCCGAGCAAGCATTTTATCTTGTTGGGAACATTGATGAAGTAAAAGCAAAAGCAGAAAAAATAGCTTCAGAATCTAAAAACTAGAAATATTTAGATTCACTTAAAAACCAATTAAGTGAATCTAAATTCTATATAAATCAACTCTTTATAACTTTAAAATGTCTTTAACACTTCGAGTCCTAGCACCTGATAAGAGTGTATTCGATGGAAATGCTGAAGAAATAATTCTTCCCAGCACAACAGGACTTTTAGGAATATTACCTGGCCATATTTCCATGGTTACAGCTATTGATATTGGTGTTCTTAGAGTCCTTAACAAGGGTAGATGGGATTCAATAGCGCTAATGGGAGGTTTTGCAGAAGTTGAATCAAATGAGGTAACTGTTTTAGTGAATGGAGCCGAGCTAGGAAAAAAAATTGATTCTTCAATAGCTGAAAGAGAATTAGAAGATGCAAAAAACAAATTCACTCAATTAGAAAACGAACCAACTTCTCCAGAGAAAGTTAAAGCACAAGAAACTTTAAATAAAGCACGAGCAAGGTTTCAAGCTAGTAAAGAATAATAAGAATTTTATTTAATCAAGCTGTGCCGCAAAAAGTCACATCAGGAAATTTAGCTTTTGCTTCATCAAGAGTTTTACCTTTACCTTCTTCTTGCCAATAATTAATAACTTCAGTGGCCTTATTTAGTACTTCTACTCGCTCATTGTCAGTGATCCAACTTTTATCTTCTAATTGGGTTTTAAGTGTTTCCCATGCATCTTCCCTAGGCCAAAAGAAATAAGCTGTAAGAGGACTAGGACCTCCTCCTACTATTTGATCAACAGCTAAAGCAAGATTATCTGGAAGCCAAAGGATCTTCAATAAGAATCTTCCTTCATCTGCCTTTGGCGTATGACCTGAAGGTACTCCATCAGCATCAATTGTTGCAGATGCCAAGGCGGCCGCTCCACCTAACATCCCAGGATTGCCTGATTTTGGCTTTTCCTCTTCTAATTCCTTTTTCTTAGGCACGGCTTGATCAGTACCTATGGAGCTTTTCTCACTCTTTTGAACAGTTCCATTACCTTCAGAAACCATCATTCTTAATCTTCAGCTAGCTAACAACCAACTAACCTAACAGTCACTCGAGCAAAAGGACATTCAATTCATTGAACTCACGTGGATTTCTTCTTTTTGACATTGATGGTGTGATTCGCGATGTAACAGGAAGTTACCGGCTTGCCATTCAGCAAACAGTAAATCACTTCTGTAGTTGGACTCCTGAACTAGAAAATATAGATAATCTTAAATCTGAAGGGCTTTGGAATAATGACTGGGATGCAAGTTATGAATTACTTAGACGTTTTGTAAAAAAAGAAGGAAAGTCGATTGTTTTGCCAAAAAGAAGCAAATTAATTGAAGTTTTCAACGGTTTTTATTTTGGTGGTAATCAAAATGAAAATTTTTCGAAATGGAAAGGATCTATTCAAAATGAAACTCTTTTAGTGAATAAAAAATTCTTCGAGACCCTGAGTAAGCAAAAAATAATTTGGGGTTTTGTGAGCGGAGCAGAACTAGCTTCAGCAAAATTTGTATTAGAAAATCGACTTTCTCTGAAAAAGCCTCCCCTAATTGCGATGGGGGAATCACCCGAAAAACCAGATCCAAGTGGACTGATTAAACTAGCAAGCCAACTAGCAGGGCAAACTCTAGGTACAAATGTTCCACCAATAGGCTATGTAGGAGACACAGTTGCTGATGTGTTAACTATAAAGAATGCTGAAAAGAAACTACCTCTTCAAAGATTCATAAGCTTTGGCGTTGCTCCTCCTCATCTTCATTTAAAAGAGAAACAGTCAGAGCGAATGATTTACGAAAAAAAACTTATCCAAGCAGGAGCAGATTACATACTGTCATCCACCTTTGATGTATTAGAAAAAATAATTACCTGGTAGCCAAATAAGAATTTCTATAAATTGAAAAATTTGAATTAATTTTCCATCGATTGAATCGATTTCAAAGCCATGGAAGTAAGGACTTCAGGTTTATTTTCAGTAACTAAAACATCATCTTCTATGCGAATACCAATACCTTTCCATCGACTATCTATTTCTGGTTGGCCTTCAGGTATAGGCAAACGATCACTAACATAAATACCTGGTTCAACAGTTAAAATCATCCTTGGATGCAGTTCAACTGGATATTCACCTAAACGATATGCACCTACATCATGAACATCTAAACCCAACCAATGACCAGTGCGATGCATATAAAGGTGCCTATAGGCACCTTGCTCAATAAGAGAATCAATACTCCCCTTAAGCAGTCCAATCTCTACTAATCCTTCGATCAAAACTCTTAGGGCTGCAATGTGAACATCCTCAGCATTCTTTCCAGGAATTACAAAATCAATAGCATTTTCTTGAGCTTCTAAAACAATCTCATAAAGATCTTTTTGCTCACTTGAGAATTTCCCATTCACAGGGAATGTTCTGGTTATATCTCCATTGTAATAATCAATCAAAGAACATCCTGCGTCGATCAATACTAAATCTCCATCTCTAAGCACTGCATTGTTATTGGTGTAATGAAGGACACAGGCGTTATCGCCTCCTGCAACAATTGAGCCATAGGCAGGACCTCTTGCACCTTCCCTAAGGAAATATTCTTCAATAACACCTTGAAGTTGACGTTCATTCATGCCTGGATGAGTGATCCCTCTAACTAATTCATGGGCTCCAGCAGAAATTCTTGCAGCTTCTCGCATGCTCTCTAATTCAATTGGATCCTTAAAAAGCCGCATTTGATGAAGTATTTGACAAGGCGCCGACATTAATAGGTGGTCAGCACCAACACGCTGAACATTATCTAATTGTTGAGACCATATTTTCATTACCAATGGCTCTATCTTCGGGTGTTTGCCTACACGAAAAGAAATCCCATTAGCACCCACAAGATAATCACCGAGAAGGTCCGAGAAATCATCTATAGAGTGCGAAATATCAACCCCGAATTTCTTTAGAGCTCCTTCTAATCCACATCGAACACCATTCCATACTTCAGTTTTTGGATCAGTTGGTAAAACAAAAAGTACAAATTTTTCTCCTTCAGGTCTATAAGGCAAAAAAAGTGCAACTGCATCAGGTTCATCAAATCCAGTCAAATACCAAAAGTCACTATTTTGCCTAAATGGATATTCGCAATCAGAATGATGAGTAACCAGTGAAGCCGCAGGAATAATGGCTGCTTGCCCTCCCAACTTTTCCATAAATCTCTGTCGACGAGATTTAAAAACTTGTAAATCTTTCACAATAAGTTCCTTCTTCTATAAAACTAAGGATGGCAGGAGATCGAACTTAATGGAAAGATAATAACTAAGAACACTTCTTGGAGTGAAAACACACAGGCATGAGTCCAAACCTTATCCTCTTAGGAATTCTCGTGCTAGTAATATTAATAGGATCTGCCATGTGTTCTGGCATAGAAGCCGCACTACTAGCAGTTAATCCATTACGAGTACATGAACTAGCCGTTAGGGCTAAACCTGTTGCTGGCGCTAGAACACTTGCAAAATTAAGGCAACGACTAGGTAGAACTCTCACTGTTATCACAATAGCTAATAACGGCTTCAACATCTTCGGGAGTTTAATGCTTGGAAGTTATGCCGCATTTGTATTTAAAGGAGGATTAGAACTTACATTATTTTCAATAGTCCTAACAATATTAGTTTTACTTTTAGGTGAAATCCTTCCCAAGTCCATTGGCACTAAACTTTCATTGCAAATTGCACTTGCCAGTGCTCCAATACTTCGTTTATTAGGATTATTAATGAAACCAATTGTAATCCTCTTAGAAAAACTGTTGCCAGTAATTACTACGGAAAACGAATTGACTACCGATGAAGAAGAGATTCGACAAATGGCCCGATTAGGTTCTCAAAAGGGTCAAATTGAAGCTGATGAGGCTGCAATGATTTCAAAAGTATTTCAACTTAATGATCTGACTGCTAGAGACTTAATGACGCCAAGAGTTGCTGCACCAACTCTTGATGGGAATACAACATTAGAAAAATTGCAATCAATTCTAATGGCTAATAATTCTCACTGGTGGGTTGTACTAGGACAAGAAGTTGACAAAATTATTGGTGTAACAAGCAGAGAAACGTTACTTACTGCTTTGCTTCAAGGCAACTCTCATCTCACTCCAGCAGAATTAAGCAAACCCGTTGAATTTGTTCCAGAGATGATTCGTGTTGACCGACTATTAACTTCTTTTAATGAAGATAAAAACGGAGTAAGAGTAGTAGTAGATGAATTTGGCGGTTTTGTTGGTTTAATTGGGGCTGAAGCCGTTTTAGCTGTCCTGGCAGGCTGGTGGAGAAAATCAAGCTCATGACCTTGCTAAGAATGAATTCTTCTTCCACTACAGAGCGCTGCAAAGCACTTCTCACTAAATGGAGAAGCAACTTATCTCTAAGCAATCATGAAAAAACACATTTTAGCCATGAGCTAAATACTCTCGATGAACAAATAAAACGCCTAGCAAGAAAAAGACTCCGTTTATCAGTTTTTGGTCGCGTAGGCGTAGGTAAATCAAGTGTCCTAAATGCCTTATTAGAAGAAGATGTTTTTACCACTGACATAACTCATGGCAGTACTTATCAAAATCAAATTGCCATATGGAATCAATCAATTAAAAATCTTCATTCCATTGAGTTAATAGATACTCCAGGAATTGATGAAATTGACTCTCAAAGAAGAAAGAAAATAACCTCAACAGTATCGACACAATCTGACCTAATTCTATTTGTCATCGATAGTGATCTAACTAGTGTCGACCTCGAGTCATTGCAGAAACTCCTCAACATTGGGAAGCCAATCTTTTTAATCTTAAATCGATGTGATCAATGGACTCCTAATCAAATAAAAGACGTCGAGAAGAGTATTAAGAAACGATTACCCATGAATGCGAAGAACTTAGAGATCCATTCCATAGCAGCAGCTCCACGTCAATCTAAACTTTTCGCCAATGGAAAAGTAAGGAGTCAAGTCTCTTCTCCAAGAATTAATCCTCTTAGAAAATCATTAATTAATCTTCTGAAAAATCAAGGAGAATTACTATTAGCACTCAATTCACTTCGTCTAGCTGATGATTTTTATCAGTGTCTCAAGAAAAATAGATTAAGAAGAGGTAAATCCAAAGCACAAGGTTTAATAGGAAAATTCGCCGCACTTAAGGCCTCAGGTGTAGCCGCCAGTCCACTATTAATGCTGGATCTCACCGCTGGATTAGCGTGTGACACTGCACTTGTCATAGAATTAAGCAAATTATATGGATTACAATTAAGAGGACCTGCTGCGAGAGATCTTTTAAAGCGTTTATCTATTTACAATGCATTGCTTGGTGGAACACAATTAACAATTCAATATTGTCTAGGAGTAATAAGACATATTTTAATAGTCATCTCTCCCTTCACAGGTGGTCTAAGCCTTGCGCCGGCAGCTCCTGTAGCAATAGCACAGGCAGCTCTTGCAATTCATACAACTAAATTAACTGGTCGCCTTGCCGCAAAAGAGTTTCTCAAAGGGAGTCATAGAAGAGATATTCAACCTCGTTCAATAATTTACCGACTTGCGCTTACAGATCCAGAAGTGAGCAATTTAATAAGCCTTTGGCCGCAGTCGATCACTAGTTTTAAAAGGAACCATGAAATGCAATCTATAATTCCGTGACGAATTCAAAAGATTCAATAGCTCTTTTGGGAACAAGTGCAGACCCTCCTACTTGCGGGCATGAAGCCCTTCTAGAAGGATTAACAAATCTATTTCCAAAAGTAATCACATGGGCAAGTAATAACCCAATAAAACAACATCAAGAATCTCTTGAGACGCGTTACGATCTGCTAAAAGCACTTGTTGAAGGCATAAAGAACCCTCAAATAGAAGTTATACAAGATCTAAGTAGCCCATGGACAATTTCGACTCTTGAGAAAGCTACTGATCTTTGGCCAGACGCAAGTTTATTTTTTATAATCGGCAGTGATCTTATTGATCAACTACCAACCTGGTTTAAATCAAAGGATTTATTAAAAAAAGCAAAAATAGGCATAGCATTACGAGAAGGATGGCCTCTAAAAAATAATCAGCTAGTACAAATTGAAAATCTTGGTGGTCAAGTTGAATTACTTCCACTAAAAATCCCTAAATCCTCGAGCTCAACAGTCAGAAAAGAAACTAGACTTTCACAAATACCCAAATCTATTTTGCCTTTGTTAATCAGCAAAAATCTCTACGGGTTTAAAAGGGATATCTAATGAAGATCGGAATAGCACAATTAAATCCACTTATAGGTGATTTAGAAGGCAATTCAACAAAAATTCTTCAGGCATGCATTGCAGCTGCCAAACAGAATGCAGACCTCGTCATTACCCCGGAATTATCGCTATGGGGATATCCACCACGAGATTTACTATTAGAGACTAAACGCTATAACTATCAAACTGAGATTTTAAATAACATCGCAAATATATTGAAAATAAAAGCTCCTAATATTGCCTTATTAGTAGGAGTTATTGAACAAGCGACAGATTCTCAAGTGCCAAAATTATTTAATTCTTTAGCATTAATAAAAAATGGTGTCTGGGAAGTGGTGGGAAGGAAACAACTGCTTCCTACTTATGACGTATTTGATGAGAAACGATATTTTCGTCCTGCTAAAAAGACAAGTATTATTAAAATAGAGACCTCTCAGAAAAGTTGGTCTATAGGTCTCACTATTTGCGAAGACCTTTGGGTAGAAGAAAAAATTCAAGGGAAACGTCTAAAAGGTAATGATCCGATACGTCAACTATATGGAAGTAAAATTGATTTACTCCTTAATTTATCCGCATCACCTTTCAGCTATACAAAAGAATCTGTTCGGCAAAAATTAGCAGCAAAAGCAGCCAAACAAATAAATTGTCCGGTTGTGTACCTCAATCAAGTAGGAGGTAATGATGAATTAATCTTTGATGGATCAAGTTTTGTAGTAGACAATCATGGGAAAATTATTTGCTCTCTTCCGAAATATGTCGAACATTTAGAAATTTGGGATTCAAGCGCAATACCAAATAACAATCAAACATTTTACTCACAAACATCTCCTCAAGAAAGACTATTTCGAGCACTTGTTCTAGGGGTAAAAGATTACATCTATAAATGTGGTTTTAACAGTACTATCCTTGGTCTAAGTGGTGGTATTGACTCCTCCCTAGTCGCAACAATTGCTGTGGCAGCATTAGGTTCCGAGAAAGTTAGCGGTATTTTAATGCCTTCACCATGGAGCTCAATTGAATCAGTGGAAGATGCCCTTGAATTAGCGAAGAGGCTTGAAATCAAAACAAGAACTATCCCTATAAAAGATTTAATGCAAGGTTTTGATATAACTCTGACATCAGTAATAGAAAAAAAACTCAAATCTTTAACTTCAGAAAATCTACAGGCACGCATTCGAGGGACTCTTCTAATGGCAATATCTAACCAAGAACAACATCTACTTCTCTCAACTGGGAACAAATCTGAACTAGCTATGGGGTATTGCACATTGTATGGAGATATGAATGGTGGACTCTCTGTAATTGGAGATCTCTACAAAACATCAGTTTTTGAACTATGCGAATGGCTAGATAGTGAAAACTCTTATAATTGCCGAAAATCAATGGGCCTGGTTTGTACTGAAGAATTAATAGGCCTCAAAATTCGCAATAAACCACCTAGTGCAGAACTTCGTCCGGGACAACTAGATAGTGATTCATTGCCAGAGTATGACCTTCTTGATCCTATTTTGAAAGATCTTATTGAAGAACGATTAAACCTTCCAGAACTCCTAAAGAAAGGTTATAACAATCATCTAATCGAGAGAGTACAGTCTCTACTAAAAAAAGCAGAATTCAAAAGACGGCAAGCACCTCCTTTATTGAAAGTTAGTAATCAAGCATTTGGCAGTGGCTGGAGAATCCCAATAGCTGCCAAATAATTCAAACAATTCCTGGCCAAAATGCACTGTCTTGTGCAATCTAAAAGGAGTCACATCATTCCATGTCCTTCTCAGTTCTCTCAGCCCCAATGTCCAGCATTGGAGTACCTTCAGAAATAAAAGCTGATGAATTGAGAGTTGCTCTAACTCCTGATGGTGCAAAAGAATTAGTAACTCAAGGACTAGAAGTAAGAGTTCAGAAAGGGGCTGGAGCTGGAGCAGGAATAGAGGATGAAGCATTTGCATCAGCAGGTGCAAAAATCGTGACACAAGAAGAAGCATGGTCTGCTCATCTCATAGTCAAAGTAAAAGAGCCTCAAGAAGAAGAATTTAAATTTCTTAGAGAAGATATGATTCTATTTACATATTTACATCTAGCTGCATATCCAAAAGTTGGTGAAGCCCTCTTAAATGCAAGAACAACAGGAATTGCTTATGAAACAGTTCAATTTGAAACTGGAAGCCTTCCATTATTAGCACCAATGAGTGAAATTGCAGGTCGATTAGCTGCTCAAGTTGGAGCCCATTTATTAGAAAAACCTCAAGGAGGAAGGGGCATACTGATTGGAGGTTGTACAGGAGTAAGACCTGCAAGAGTAATTGTCCTTGGAGCAGGAACAGTTGGCTGGAATGCCGCAAGACTGGCTTCTGCAATGGATGCAGAAGTGATGCTTCTTGATCGATCTCCCGAACGCTTACGCAATCTAGAAGCAGATCGTAAAGGGAGATTAATGAGCGTAGTAAGTAGCAGAGGCCTCCTCGAAAGACTTATTCCTACAGCAGATCTTTTAATTGGAGCTGTACTCTCTCCAGGAGATCGTGCTCCCACTCTTGTTGATGAACAAATGGTTTCTCAAATGAGACCCAACTCTGTAATAGTAGACGTTGCGATAGATCAAGGAGGCTGTGTAGAGACAAGTATTGAAACAACTCATACAAATCCCACAGTTAACATCCATGGTGTTCAACATTATGCCGTAGGAAATATGCCAGGAGCAGTTCCTTTTACTTCTACAGAAGCACTTGTCAGCGTGACTCTTCCATACATTCTTGGTATTGCAGGTAGAGGCCTCGAGTCAGCAATAACCGAAAGGCCAGAACTCCTTTCTGGTCTAAATACAATCAGTGGTTCTGTTTCTCATCCAGGTGTAGGGAAGGCTTTGGGGATACAGCCTAGACATCCCATGGCATGTTTGAGTTAAAAATAAAAGCTCTATAGGACTCTCCTAATCGGTCTCTGAAGACAAGAAACATCAATACCTTCCCTAATAGATAAAACTATTCCTGCTGCCTCTAAATAATTTTTCACCTTAAGAAAATTTCTTATCTTTGTAGAATTGAGAAGATTTTTAACTCCAAGCAATTCAGAACTAACATTTAATGCACTTGGATTCTCTACTGCGATCAAAGGTATCCCTCTCTCCAAGCAAGCCAAGACAGCTGGTCCTCCTAAAGCTCCTTCAGGCACAACAACAGCCCCTAAGTCATTAGATTTAATGTAGTTTGCAGAAGAAAATTCAATATTGTCTATTGTCTTATTTGCAGATAACTTAATCAAATCAGGTGCTCGACTTAAGCCAACTAAAACACTAGATAAAAATGTATACCCAATATCCTCAGCAGCAGCTCGAGGATCAAGATCTAAATCTAAGGGCAAGGGGCTTAATGCAGGAGCATGCGCGCATGGCAATAGCAAATGTTTAACAAGAAGATGACTAATAACGGCCTCTGCTCCAGCCAAAGCATCTACTCCTCTCCCCAGACGATAAGCCTCAAACATCTCATCATGTGACGCCTCTGGAAAACGAGTAATAACTGCTATCGCAGTCGCTCCTAATTCCTTAAGCTTTTCTCCAGCCCTTAAGAGAGAAGCTGGTTGACCAATCCCACCCCAACTTGAACCACTTTTGCCTTGAATCAAACTAATCTCAACAGGCAATTCTGTAGTGACAATAGGTCCAATATTCAACCCCAAGCTTGCCTTACAGGCATTAGCAACTTGCAAATGTCTATGATATAAATCTTTCTCGATAGCCGAATCTAGAAGTAAACCTATTTTTTGTTGCCTTACAGTTTTCAGAAGCATCTCTCCAGCCGCAAAACGATCTAAGGCATAACCTTCGACATAATGAATCCTTATATCATTCCAATACAGGGCAGCAGCATTCATTACATTTGGATGAGTAATTAAACATCCACTTGCTGCTGCTAGCAATCTTGCAGAAGGGATCGCATCACCTGCATAACCACCAATAGAGCAACCAACCCCTGTTGGGACAATCATCAAAATAGGGAGTGGAGATGGGCTCACAGAAAACTAAAAAAAAGGGAATAAAAAACAACCATTAAAATAATTAATCTTGAGAATTTATTAGTATCGCCTCGATCTTTAGGGATCTAATGGAATTAAGCTTTTCGGATTTTTTAATATTTGTAATTGCCCACCTTATCGGTTCTCCATGCTTATTTAGTCTCTCTAAAATTAAACCCCTTAATTCAGAAATTGAAATGTTTTTAGGCCATTCCATTTCAATCTCTAGCATTTGTAGTTGCACTTAACCTACATATCAAGTCTAAAAAGGAATGATATCAAGCTGCTGCACCACCTACAACTTCTAAAATTTCTTGAGTAATAGCTGCCTGGCGAGCCTTGTTATAGTCGAGAGTTAATGTTTTTGCTAATTCTTTTGCATTATCACTAGCATTATTCATTGCAGTCATCCTACTTGCCAATTCAGAAGCAGCAGACTCTTGCAAAGCTCTTAATAATTGATTCTGTAAATACAAAGGTAATAGTGAATTCAACAATTGCTCGGGGCTTTGCTCAAAAACTATATCTGATGGTAATTTCGGTTGTTCATTTGCAGGTGCAGAATCCTTTTCAATTACTAAACGACTATCTTTTGTTGTTAATCTAAAAATCTCATCATCTGGTTCGGCAATTCCCTGTGGGTCAAGTGGTAGCAAAGTTTGAACCACGGGATTACAACTAACCAAACTAATGAATTTCGTATAGATGACTTCCACTCTATCAGTGCTTTCTGATAGAAATTCAGCTAATACCTCGCTTGTAACAGCTCCTGCATCCTTAGCTGTAGGCACTTGTTCAAGCTCTTTGAAAGTAGTTCTGATTTTATATTGACTCTCTCTATTTTGAAAATAAGTAATTGCCTTCTTTCCAATCAAGACCAAGTCAGGTTGGTATCCTTGTTCTTTCAATTCTAGATATCTTGTTTCAGTTTTCTTAATTATATTTGTGTTATATCCACCGCATAATCCTCTATCTGCCGTAACAGCTACAAGAGTAATAGTACTAAGTTCCCTCTTTTTCAGTAGAGGTGCGTCAGCGGCCTCAAATTGCATACGAGATTGTATATTTTCAAGAACTCTTGCTAATCGATCAGCGAAAGGTCTACTTTGTAGAACTTGCGCTTGAGCACGGCGAACTTTGGCAGCTGCAACAAGTCGCATTGCTTCGGTGATCTTTCTAGTGTTTTTGACAGACACAATTCTGTCACGTATTTCTTTTAGGTTTGCCATAGATGATTTTCTCTAAAATAACCGTAAAGATCAAGCCGTTGCAATCATTGAGGAAGTAACCTCTTTGATTGCATCTTTAAGCATTGACTCAGTTTCTTCACTAAGAACTTTCTCAGATAGAACTTTATTAATGAAATCTGCTTTGTTTGTTTTTAAGTATTCACGTAGTTCTCGTGCAAATTGAGTTACATCTTCTTCAGGAACTTCGTCTATTAATCCTTTGACCCCTGAATAAACAATTGCAACCTGTTCAGCAAGGTTTAGTGGCTCAAACTGAGCCTGTTTGAGTAATTCTCTCAACCTCTTACCTCTACCTAGCTGCTTCTGCGTTGCTTCGTCAAGATCAGATGCAAACTGAGAGAATGCAGCTAATTCATCGAACTGAGCAAGTTCAAGCTTTAATGTTCCCGCAATCTTTTTAATTGCCTTGGTCTGAGCCGCACCACCTACTCGACTCACAGAAATACCTACATTGATAGCGGGTCGTAATCCTGAGTTAAATAGATCTGAACTTAAGAATATCTGGCCATCAGTAATAGAGATCACATTAGTAGGGATATAAGCAGACACATCACCAGCCTGTGTCTCAATAATTGGTAGAGCTGTCATCGAACCAGCACCCATTGCATCGGAAAGCTTTGCAGCTCTCTCAAGCAAACGGCTATGACAATAGAAAACATCACCTGGATAAGCCTCACGTCCTGGTGGACGTCTCAAAAGCAAAGACATCTGCCTATAAGCCTGAGCCTGCTTAGTTAAATCGTCATATATAACTAGAGTTGCTTTCCCCTGATACATGAAGTGCTCAGCAATAGCAGCTCCTGTATATGGAGCTAAGTACTGCAATGCAGCAGCTTCTGAGGCACTAGCACTTACAACGATTGTATATTCCAGGGCTCCTTTCTCTCTAAGAACCTCTACAACGTTTGCGACAGAAGCCGACTTCTGTCCAACGGCTACATATACACAAACTACATCTTGTCCTTTTTGATTGATTATCGTATCTATAGCAATTGCTGATTTGCCAGTTTGCCTATCCCCAATTATTAATTCTCTTTGGCCTCTGCCAATAGGAATCATGGCATCAATAGAAGTAATTCCTGTCTGCATCGGTTCATGAACAGACTTCCGTTTAATGATTCCAGGTGCAATTGATTCGATAAGACGAGAATCAGTAGTCGCAATATCTCCTTTCCCATCAACTGGTTCGCCAAGAGGATTAACGACTCTTCCCAACATCGCTTCTCCAACTGGCACTGAGGCTATCTTTCCAGTTGCTTTAACGGTGCTACCTTCTTGTATTCCAATACCTTCACCCATAAGAACGACTCCAACATTGTCATCCTCTAGGTTTAACGCAATCCCTTCAGTCCCATCTTCAAACTCAACCAATTCACCCGCCATGACTTGTTCAAGGCCATAAACTCGAGCAATACCATCACCAATTTGCAAGACGGTACCAACATTACTTACAGATACCGATTTGTCATAATCAGCAATTTGCTGCTTAAGAATCGAACTAATCTCATCGGGGCGAATTGAAACCATGGTACTGATTAAGTTGAGGTTTGGGAAAAGAAGAAGTAATTAAAACTTTGGGAAGGCTAACTCACTTTGGAAAGCGACAACCCTAGTCGACGAACTTGTCCAGCAAGACTTGCATCGATAACTTTAGAGCCCACATTAACAATGAAGCCCCCTATTAAATCAGGGTCAACTTTAAGGTTGAGTTCTAGGTTGTCAGTTCCTGCAAGAGCTTGGACTTTGCCAACTAATTCGGCTTGCTGGTCTTCATTTAACTCAGAAGCTGAAGTAACCGTTGCTAAAGCTATGTTTCTCTGAGCACGATAAAGTTCTAAAAGTCTTTCAAGAACAGCATCTAAAAGACCTATACGGTTGCGATCAGCCAATAACTTAAGAAGGTTAATGAAAGAAGGTGTTAAGTCCTTTGAAAAAAGCTTTTCCAAAGCCAACTTCTTTGCCTCAACTTCAAGGACTGGAGACCCCATTGCATTGCGAAATTCCGCAGAGGAATTCCAAAGTTCCAGAATTGATTTTGATTGATTAACTACCTCATCAACTTCATTTCGGCTTTCTGCTATCTGCAAGAAAGCCTCTGCATATGGGGTAGTGATGGTATTAAGTAATGGCATCAGTTATTACCCATATTTTGAATTGACTTTTTCAAAAACTCATCTTGAGTTTTTTTATTGAGTTTAGTTGGTAATACTGCCAAAGCTTTTTCAATTGCCATTTGAGCAGCTTCTCTTCGTAATTGAGTACTTACTCTGGCAGCCTCGGCGTCAAGATCTGATGCAGCACCTTGCTTAATACGAGCCATTTCTTCAACAGTTCGTTTTTCACTCTCTAAGCGAATCGCTTCAGCACGAGTCTTACAATCGGAGCGGATTTTCGCTGCCTTTTGCTCTGCATTTGAAAGGTCTTTTTTTGCATCGGAAAGTGCTTTCGATGCTTCAGAAAGACGAAGTTCAGCATCTTTAAGATCTGACAAAATTCCTTCTCTTCTCCTTTCAAGCATTCCACCTAAAAAATTAGGAAGAAATTTATAAAGGCCGAAAACAACTACAGCAAGATTGAGAATATTAGTCTCAAATAAATTTAGGTTTAAACCAAAACCTTGTGTAGCGAAAGTAATAGGGAAAGTCATTTTACTTCCAGGAGTCGGGAAACGATCAATTCTCCCAATTGATCTGCTTCAGTTTTTAGCTGATCTAATGCAGATTCTCTTTGGGAGTCAATCTCTTTTCTAGCTTGCTCTCTAGAGGCATTCGCTTCGGCAGTTGCCAATGCCAATGCTTCTTTATAAAGATTGTCAGAATCTTCCTCGGCCTCATTAATAACTTTCTGAGCAGCTTGCCTCGCTTGTTTGAGCTGGTTTTTTAGATCTAACTCAAGTTTTTCAACTTCAGCAAGTTTCTCTTTAGCCTGAGCTCGGCTAGTTGTTACAAAACCTTCTCTTTCTTCAACAACCTTTCCTACAGGTTTAAAGAAAAGAGCGTTAAGAATAAACGTGAGGATTACAACTTGAACAGCCATAAGAGGCAGAGTTGCATCGAAGTCAAATAGACCTCCCTCAGCAGCTCCTAATAAAACAAGATTTGTCATCTAGCAGAGTTGCATAAAATTTAAGCAAGACACAAAGGGCATACAGCTAAAAACAAAGAATTTGGCCGAGTTTTGTGCAAGAAATGTTTTATCCAGCAAAAGGGTTTGCAAAAAGCAGAACCAAAGCAACCACAAGACCATAAATGGTTAGTGATTCCATAAAAGCGAAAGAAAGAAGCAAAGTTCCTCTGATTTTTCCTTCAGCTTCTGGTTGGCGAGCAATGCCTTCAACAGCACCTTGAGCTGCACTACCTTGGCCGATTCCTGGGCCTATAGCGCCTAGGCCTACAGCCAAGCCAGCAGCAACAACTGAAGCAGCAGTGGTAATGGAATCCATGATTTGTTTTTAACGATGTGAAGCGCCTTTTAAGCGCATAGAGAGTGGACCGGGAGTTTATACCTGCGCGGGGGACATCTCATAGTTAATGAAATGGGCCCGTAGTAAACCGGACCTACGCGCAAAGGATTTTGCCAGGCAATTGTAAAAATACTGACAAAGAAAGGTGACTTTAATTTAATGATGTTCTTCTACCGCTTCCCCGATGTAATAAGCGGCAAGAGTGGCAAAAATCAAAGCTTGTATTGCACTAGTAAACAATCCAAGAAACATTACTGGGACTGGAAGAACTAATGGAACTAGAAATACAAGAACTGCCACAACCAATTCATCAGCCAATATGTTTCCAAACAAACGGAATGAGAGTGATAAAGGCTTAGTAAAGTCTTCAACAATCTTGAAAGGAAGCATTATTGGTGTTGGATGAACGTAATACTCGAAGTATCTCAACCCTTTATTGCTTAAACCTGCATAGAAATAAGAAAGTGAGACCAAAAGAGCCAAAGCAACCGTTGTATTGATATCTGCAGTAGGAGCTCCAAGCTCGCCACTTGGCAAACGAATCAACCTCCAAGGAACTAAAGCTCCACCCCAATTGCTGACAAAGATAAATAGGAACAGTGTGCCAATAAAAGGCATCCAGTCTCTATATACTTTTTCACCAATTTGAGTCCGGGCCAAATCTCGAATGTAATCCCACAAGAATTCCAAAAGATTCTGGACTCCTCGAGGATCACGTTCCATTTTTTTTGTGCCAATTACTACAAGTGTTAGTAAGGCTCCTATAACAATCCATGAAGTCATAAAGACTTGACCATGAATCCTGAGATTTCCTATCTGCCAGTAAAGGTGTTGACCAACCTCCAATTCTGCGAAAGGTAATAAAAATGGAAATGCACCCATTGAGCTTTAAGTAATAAGTCGGGAGATCGACAAAATTTTTAATGTCGCTAGAGCGACTATTTAATTCGCCAGTTAAAGCTTTTGCTAACGCTCAAGTAAAAACTGGACTATTAGAGATGGCTTATAAAGCACAAAACCTAGTAAAGCAGGCAATAATTCAAGCTGAGGGAGTCTTGATGCTGCAATAACCAGAAGTACTGGAATAAGCAATTGAATCTTGCTAACTGAGGTTGAACTTCCAAGTTTTCCTATTCCACGGGCAAGCAACCGCAAATAAAGAATTCCTGAGAAAGCTCCAATCAAGAGACTGATAGCCGCTTGAAAACCAACAAAAATGAAAAAGGTTGCAACTGAAAAAACAGTTACTGCCAAAGTCATCCTGAATATGCGCAATTGAAGCTGCTCATATTCTTTTTTGCCTTGCTCAGAAAAATTTTCCGAGGTGTCAAGATCCAAAACAGACTCAGTGCTAATAACAGCTTTCACGGGCTCAACAAGCAAATTATTCCCTTCTTTAGAAGGGGTTTTTGTTGATTTGAGCTGTGAAATTGCCACCTATGGCACTGAGCCTCTATAAAGGCCCGCGGAATCTATCATGCGCTAGGAATTGATGTATAGGCTTAACGCATAAAAAAGGCCTGAAAATCAAAAATAATTTATATAAGAAAACTTTATATCTCTTGTTTTTGCCGGACAAAGTCATAGAACAAGAATCAATAATTCTCAGGGCTTAAGCAATTAATTTTTATCATCCAATCAAATCATCATTTTCAAAAGGAATGTTTGATCTCTAAAATATCTAAATCAATTTCCCTAGGAAATCATAGTTAAATCAATTTCAAATAATATTTTTAACATTCTAAAGGCTTGGCAAATTAACTTTTTAGCGTCTCAATAGGGGAGATTTTTTATCCTGTGAATTGAAAGGTAATCTAATAAAAAATAATTTCAGTGGTCATATTCGATCAAATACATCAACTAAATATGGATTAAAGAAAACATCTTCAAAATCAATACTTGATGAAGTCTTACCAATCCCTTGGTATCTTTGGCCAATTGAATCAAGATTACTTTTAGGGCTAATTATTTTTTGGAGCATTGGAGGGTTATTTGTACTTGGTTCTGCAAGCTGGTGGGTTGCTACTCGAGAGATGGGTGATGGTGCCTATTATCTAAAAAGACAAATTATTTGGCTAATAGCAAGCTTTAGTTTCTCGTGGCTTGCCATATCAAGCAATCTAAGAAATTGGTTAAAGAATGCAGGCTTTTTTCTCTTAATTGGATTAGTTCTTGTTGGAGCAACAACTTTTATTGGTAGCAATATTAATGGATCCACTCGTTGGCTAATAATTGGTGCATTACAAATCCAACCTTCTGAACTAATTAAACCTTTCATAATTCTTCAAGCAGCTTATCTTTTCGGTCAATGGAGTCGATTAAGTAATGACCAAAAAATATTTTGGCTAAGCATTTTTGGCACTCTAATATTTTTAATCATGAAACAGCCAAATCTAAGTACAGCTGGCCTTACAGGAATATTGCTATGGATGATGGCTCTTGCAGCTGGTATAAGTTTTAAATCTCTATTTTCAACAGCTTTTTTAGGAGGTTTTGCAGGAACGATAAGCATATTAATTAATAAATATCAAAGAATTCGTGTTATGTCCTTTAGAAATCCTTGGCAAGACCCTACAGATACGGGCTATCAACTTATTCAGAGTCTTTTAGCAATTGGCTCAGGCGGATGGCTGGGGGAAGGATATGGCTTATCCACTCAGAAACTTCAATACTTACCAATTCAAAGTACAGATTTTATTTATGCCGTTTTCGCAGAAGAATTTGGATTTTTAGGTTCTGTGATGCTTTTATTTTTTCTTTTACTTATTGCATTTATAGGTTTAAAAATATCTCTTCGTTGTCAAAATAATTATTCTAAACTTGTTGCAATAGGCTGTAGCACTATGCTTGTAGGCCAATCAATAATGCATTTAGCTGTAACTTCAGGAATAATGCCAACTACTGGATTACCAATGCCAATGATGAGCTATGGAGGTAACTCTTTATTATCTAGCCTTTTAATAGCAGGCCTACTAATCCGTTGTGGAATTGAGTCAACTGGATTAATTGGTGGAATAGAAATTAAAAAAATTTGAAACCTCGATAATATAAAAATGATTTAGTTTATACATAACAGAATCGAATCAACTCATTCTTTTTTTGGACCTAATACTTTCAGATTTAGCTCGCAATAGCGAGCAATTACTCAGACTAGGTCTATCTGATCCAGGCCCATTAACTTTAGTGTTTATTTTCTTTGGGGGGCTAATTACGAGCTTAAGTCCATGCTCACTATCTTTGATACCAATAACAGTTGCTTATCTTGCTGGATTCCAGGAGAATCAGAACCCTTTTTTACGTAGTACTAATTTTTGTTTTGGAATTATTCTTTCTCTTATAATTCTTGGATCTCTTAGTGGTTTTCTAGGCAATATTTTCGGACAAGTTCCTTTCTTATTACCAAAATTAGTTGCAACTATTGCAATCTTTATGGGTCTAAATTTGTTAGGCGTTATTACGCTTCAACTACCTGAAGGACCAGACCCTGAACAATGGAGAAATAAAGTTCCATCCCAACTTGCTCCAATATCAGCAGGATTAGCTTTTGGTCTCGCATCAACGCCATGTACTACTCCTATATTGGCTGTACTTCTTGCTTGGATAGCTAATACTAGGAACCCAGCTACAGGAATTTTGCTTCTTGGTTTTTTTGGACTCGGGCAAGTCCTTCCATTAATTCTTGCAGGGACTGTAGCGGCAAGTCTTCCAAAACTTTTATCTTTGCGAAAAATTGGACAATGGATACCTCGAATTAGTGGCGTAATACTTTTATCAACTGGTTTATTAAACCTTTTGTCTCAATGGATATAAAAAATCATGAAGGGTATTAAATCAATTATCAGATGGCTATCAGATTTAAAAGTTGCGATTTTCTTACTCATAATAATAGCAATTGCTTCAGCTATTGGCACAGCTATTCCTCAAGGAGATTTACCTGAAAATTACATCAATAACTACGAGTTAAAACCCTTGATTGGTTTGATTAATGGTCGATTAATTCTCTTTCTTCAATTTGACCATATATATTCAAGTTATTGGTTCCTTACTCTTCTTATTTGGTTGGGTTTTGCCCTAATAGTATGTAGCTGGAGAAGACAATTCCCAATGCTTCAAGCAGCACTTAGATGGGTTGATTATAAATCTCCTCGTCAAATTAAAAAACTTATTTTAACTAAAACAATTGAGATTAAAAACACATCAAATGCGATTAACAAACTAACAATTCACCTTGAAAATAATGGGTGGAAAGTAAATAAAAAAGAAGGAAGGATCGCTGCAAGAAAAGGAGTTATTGGAAGAGTTGGTCCGCCATTAGTCCATCTTGGCCTGATTTTGTTAATGATTGGTTCTATATTAGGTGTATTAAATGGACAAAAAACAGAAAGCTTTCTAGCGCCAGGAAGATCAATAACTCTCTTAAGTCCTAAAGGCAAAAGTCAACTAATAATTAATCTAAAAGACTTTCAAATTCAGCGAGATTCAATAGGGCGGCCTGAACAATTCAGATCAAAGCTTGAAATCAATGAAAACGATCAAAACATTGTCCGCAAAGAAATAAGCGTTAACCATCCTTTGAGGTTTAGAGGGTTAACTATTTATCAAGCAGACTGGTCTTTGGCTGCAATAACAGTTCAAATAGGAAATAGCCCAAAGATTCAATTTCCATTAAAAAACCTTCCTGAATTGGGCGATCAAATTTGGGGGGCTGTAATCCCAACAAGTAAAGACAATACAAAACCTGTATTACTTACTCTTTCAAACGAAAAAGGTCCAATCCAAGTTTTCAATGAAAAAGGTTCGAAAATTACATCTATCTTTCCAGAAGGTGATGCAAAAGAAATAAATGGTATTGATCTGAAAGCAATTAATGTATCACTGAATAGTGGCTTACTAATCAAACGAGATCCAGGAGTTCCACTTGTATATCTAGGCTTTGCCGTTACTTTAATTGGTGGTATTTTAAGCATTCTTTCTACAAAACAACTTTGGGCAATCATAGAAAATGAAAAATCTTTATTACATATTGGGGGCCTATGTAATAGAGATTTATCTGGCTTTTCAGAGGAGCTACCAAATCTTTTGAATGCAGCTTTAAAAAATGTTAATTCATGATGATTGTTTTACACCATGAGAAGCTCGAATGACCATATGAACATTTCCTCTAGGATTAAAATCTGCTTCTAACTGCATCCATAAGGGTTGAGAGGCTGCAACTAAATCATCAAGTATTTGATTAGTAGCTTCTTCGTGAGAAATCTTTCTATCTCGATAACTATTGATATACAGTTTAATTGCTTTAAGCTCTAAAACTTTATTATTTGGCTGATAAATTAATCTTAAAATTGCGAAATCAGGATAGCCTGAAAATGGACATTTACAGGTAAACTCAGGCAAATCAATTGATATCTCATAAGTTCTTTTAGGACTAGGGTTTGCAAAGCATATAAGCTCTGCCTCGGCTATTTTTCTCTCTCCATAGAGAGGCTTGTTAATGTTTGATTCATTAGAAGACAAGTTAAATTCCTCCTACCAAAAGTAGATTTAGTTACAACAGAGACAACAGAAGTTCTTACTAACTTAGTTAATAAGAGAAATACAAAACACATTTTATGGATATTTCAATAATCAGGACTGAAAATGGCACCCAGATTTATCCTTCTACAATTCATGGAATGCTTTGGCTGCAAACACATTTTGAAAATAGCGACTGGGAAATAATATCCAAAAAACAAGCAATAATTCCGAATGAAATGGCTAAAGAGTTAGTTAATGATGCTTTAGAAGCAGGAATTACTTTTAACAGCATTCCCGTTTTTTCTTCAAATTACAGCAACTTATAAGAAAAACTGATTAAAATTTTGGAGGTTACAAATAAAGTCCATGAAAAAAATAGAAGCAATTATCCGTCCCTTTAAGTTGGAAGACGTAAAAGTTGCTTTAGTCAACTCAGGGATAGTTGGGATGACTGTTAGCGAAGTAAGAGGCTTCGGGCGCCAAAAAGGTCAAGTAGAACGATATAGAGGCTCCGAATTCACTGTTGAATTTCTTCAAAAGTTAAAAATCGAAGTGGTAGTGGCCGATGAAAATGTACAAATGGTTTTAAAAGCTATTTCAGAGGCTGCAAAAACAGGAGAAATAGGGGATGGGAAAATATTTGTTACCCCTATTGAGTCAGTTCTTCGTATTAGAACTGAAGAGACTGATCAAGCTGCTCTTTAATTCAAAGTATTAGATACTAATTTATTCAAATCTAGTGAATTAGATTCACCTCCCATTGCCAGCCAAAGCAAATACTCATGATTTCCTGCTGGTCCTGTAATAGGAGATGGTATAACCCCTTTTGTTTCCCAGCCTAAATAAGTTGATTTACTAATCACCTTATTTAAAGCATACAGGTGAGAATCAGCATCTCTCACAACACCTCCTTTTCCTACTTTTCCGCGGCCAACCTCAAATTGAGGTTTTATTAATAAAATCGATTCACTATGTTCTTTTTTCAATAGAGCGGTGATAGAAGGAAGCACGAGCGTCAAAGAGATAAATGACAAATCAGCTACTGCAAAATTAGGCCATGGATCTTTTTTCTCATATAAATTTTCATGGGTAAGGGTTCGAAGATTAGTTCTTTCTTTTAGTAAAACTCTTGGATCATTTCGCAGCCCCCAGTCAACTTGACCATAACCAACATCAATTCCATAAACACGGGAAGCTCCTTTCTTAAGCAAGCAATCAGTAAAACCTCCTGTCGATATTCCACAATCGATGCAAATGCGTCCTTTGACATTTATTGGGAAAGTATTCAAAGCAGCAATTAATTTTTCACCACCTCGTGATACAAATCTTGGTGGATTTTTTATACAGACTTCTAAAGTATCAAGAACCTCTTGCCCTGGTTTATCAAGTAAAAGGCCATTTTGGGTCCTGACCTTGCCCGCACGAATTAAATTTTGTGCTTGTTGACGAGAACTAACCAAGCCTTGGGTCAGCAAGTGAAGATCTAACCGGACTTTTTTAGGCATATATTCATAAAAGCAAACAAAAAACCGAATAAAAACCGCTGAAGTTAATGAATTTGTAAAAGTTCCGAGAAGATCTATAGAACTTGTCTTTGGGATCGTGTCTAAAAACCTTGAAAAACTTGCCGATCCTAATAAGAACTCTAGAGATAGAACTCTAAATATGGCTGCAATTGTTGATACCTCTAGAGTCCTTGCTCTTCTACCTCCTGGGAGCTTTGCAACTATAGAAAATCAACCAAATGATCTTCCACCATTTCAAGTAATTCAATGCAAAGGTGGTCGATGTTGGGTTCGCCAACAATCTTGGGGTAAGTATGTGCATTGGGAGATTGCCCATCATCGACTCAAGTCAGCCTGAACTCGAGGATTTAAGTTCAACTTATATAATGCAATTTTTGTCCCTTTGATTGATCGATACACCCTTCCCGAAATGGGCAATATATGGACAGATCAGGCCAAATACCAAAGTTGGCTTGATGTGGAACTTGCTGCCTGCGAAGCTAATTGGAAATTAGGACGAATTCCAACACAATCAATTGAAGAAATTCGAGAAAAAGCATCCTTCGATTCTCAAAGGATTTTAGAAATTGAATCTGAAGTGCGGCACGATGTTATAGCCTTTTTGACTAATTTGAATGAAAACGTTGGAGATGCAGGTCGTTTTATTCATGTAGGAATGACTAGTAGTGATGTATTGGATACTGGTCTTGCTTTGCAGTTAAAGGCTTCTATTAAATTGCTAAATAAGGAATTAAAGCAACTAGAAAATGCTATAAGGAATCTCGCAAAGCTACATAAAAAGACTGTAATGATTGGTCGTTCTCATGCGATCCATGGAGAACCAATAACTTTTGGATTCAAGCTCGCAGGATGGTTAGCTGAGACAATACGTAATCTTGAACGCCTAGAACAACTAGAAAAAGATATTGCTGTTGGACAAATTAGTGGCGCAATGGGCACTTATGCCAATACAGATCCAGAAGTAGAGCAAATTACGTGCAATATTCTTGGCCTATCACCTGATACTGCAAGTACTCAAGTTATTTCTCGTGATAGGCATGCTAATTATGTTCAAGTCTTGGCATTAATAGGCTCTTCTTTAGATAGGTTTTCTACAGAAATAAGAAATTTACAAAGGACTGATGTTCTAGAAGTAGAAGAAAGTTTTGCCAAAGGTCAAAAAGGTAGCTCTGCTATGCCACACAAACGTAATCCGATTAGAAGTGAAAGGATTAGTGGTTTAGCAAGGGTGCTACGTAGCTATGTAATTGTGGCTCTTGAAAATGTTGCTTTGTGGCATGAAAGAGATATAACTCATAGCTCAACAGAAAGAATGATGTTCCCAGATACTTCTATTACTCTACATTTCATGATTAGAGAAATGTCTGAAATCATTAAAGGTCTAGGAATTTATCCTGAAAATATGATTAGGAATATGAATATTTATGGAGGTGTTGTTTTTAGTCAAAGAGTATTATTGGCTCTAGTAGAAAATGGAATGAGTAGAGAAAAGTCCTATAAATTAGTTCAAAAGCATGCACATGCAGCTTGGAATAAACCAGAAGGTAATTTCAGAGCCAATTTAGAATCAGATCAAGAAGTTCTTAAGGGTTTAAAGGAAAATCAATTAGAAAGATGTTTCTCAACTTCTATTCATCAAGAAAACCTAAATGTCATATGGGAAAGACTAGACTTGAACTAATTAGAAATTCACCTAAAAAATAAAAGAGATATTTTAAAAGATCTAATAAGATAGTTTTATGCTCCATACCATTCTCACTTAACACAATTATTTCCCATTACAGAAAATAAATGATTGAGTCTATACGAAAAGAGAGTGACACTCTAGGAGAGATTGAAGTCCCTTCAGATGCTCTATGGGGAGCACAAACTCAAAGATCATTAAATAATTTTGCTATTGGGAAAGATTTGATGCCGTTAGAAATAATATTTGCGTTAGCCAATATCAAGAAAGCTGCGGCAATAGTTAACCATAACTTAGGAGTTTTAGACAAAGGCAAAAAAAAGCTGATATTAAATGCTGCCTCTGAAATAACTCAAGGTCTTCATAACAATCAATTCCCTCTAAAAGTATGGCAAACAGGTAGTGGAACTCAAACAAACATGAATATGAATGAGGTAATTAGTAATTTAGCTTCAAAGGCAGAAGGGAGACCTTTAGGGAGCCATGATCCTTTACATCCAAACGATGATGTCAATCGTTCACAATCTACAAATGATGCTTTTCCTGCAGCAATTCATATCGCAACTATTAAAAATATTTCCGAAACCCTACTCCCAGAATTAAGACTGCTAATTACATGCTTGAGCAATAAAAGTGAAGAATGGGAAGAGATCGTAAAAATCGGGAGAACTCATTTACAAGATGCCGTGCCTTTAACTCTTGGACAGGAGACATCTGCTTGGCATGATCAACTAGCTAGTGCTTACAATCGAATCGAATCTAGTCTTAAAGAACTTTTTCCACTTCCCCTAGGAGGTACTGCTGTAGGGACTGGATTAAATGCACCTCCTAATTTCGACCTTAAGATTTCAAAAGAACTTGCAAATATATTGGGACATCCGTTTACTGCTGCAAAAAATAAATTCGCAATAATGGCAAGTCACGATGGGCTTGTAAATACAATGTCTCAACTAAAGATGCTTGCAGTTTCTTTACTGAAACTCGTCAACGATCTTCGTTTTTTATCATCTGGCCCAAGGGCAGGTATTGGAGAATTAATTCTGCCGGAGAATGAGCCAGGTAGTTCCATTATGCCTGGGAAAATAAATCCCACTCAATGCGAAGCAATCTCAATGGTTTGTACCCAAGTTATGGCAATGGATACAGCTGTTGCCATGGCAGGTAGTGGTGGACACTTACAAATGAACACTTACAAACCTCTCATAGCTTTCAATCTCATAAGAAGCATTGAATTACTTCATGATAGTTGCCTTAATTGTAGAAAATTTATGATTGAAGGGATTCAACCAAATAGAAAAAAAATCCAAGAAGATCTAGACCAGTCATTAATGCTAGTAACCGCTTTAACTCCAAAAATAGGTTATAAAAAAGCTAGCGAAATTGCTCAATTAGCTCATTCTGAAAATATAAACCTTCTGCAGGCATCGATCAAGCTGGGTTATATAAGTGAAGAAGAGTTCAACTACCTTATTAATCCACAATCCATGGTTCATCCAAAAATAAATAATTAAATTTATCTGTCTTCATCTAACGCCCTTTCCGTCGCAGGGTTATATTCCTTTTCTTCTTTACCCATAGCTTTCATAATGTCATCGGCTTCGCAAACAGGGAAACGATTAATTGCCTTTAGAGCTAATCTGGCATTTACTCTTAAGTCTTCGCTAATCGCTGGGCAATATGGAATTTGTGAAAGCAAGTCAATAGTTCTACGCATGATCCTTACAACATCTCCTTCATCTAAAGATGTATTAGATATGAGCTCGTTCCAACTCTCTCCTTTGGCCCATGCATAGACTAATCCCATTAACTCTAAATTCCACCAAATAGGAATCAAAGCATTACCTTTTTCCTGTGCTCGCAATAGCTCACGACGAACTCCAACCAAATTATAAAAAGCCTCTTCTGCGCTTGGAGGAGATGGATATCCACTCCACAAGTCAGGTCGGTTAACGTCTATAGTAATCGACTCTAAAACTGCTGCGAGCTCATAAGGAGATAATTCATCTAAATGTCCACTCATTAATACCAAACCAAGCCAAAGTTCATTATCCCCCCTTAAACATGCAACAGTTCTTCCAATTTCTGTTAATTCCAATTCGTTAAGGCAACCAAAATATTGAAGTATTTCCAATAAATCAAGAAATTTTTCCCAATGGCGATTAGCACGATCATGAAGATTATGTTGGCGTTCTTTAATCTCCAGAGTTAATTCATCCATACGTCTACGATATTTCTTTATTTTCTTCCTATCTCCCCAACGATGTGCTGGTTGATTTTCCAATTGTTCTTCTAAAGTTTTTACAAATTTTGCCTGCGCAAGTACTTCCCCAGCAAGATCATATTGTGGTGTAGTCATATTATAGTTTTTCGCAACATTTATAATTTCCAAAGCCAAAGGCCTACTTTCCTCGCCTCCATGTCGGACTTCACCAGAACGATTTAATAAAGGAGCTCCAAATGGAGAAACATCTAAAGATGTTAATTCAGCATGAAGACTGACAACAGCTTGGCAAGGTAGTAAAAGCCAAATATTTTGATCTGTCAAGCACAAAAGCAAAGGGAACTGGCCTGGTCCTTCTAACTTGTCGACAATGACAGCAGGGGTAATACGTCCTTGAAGTTGAGGTGCTTTCAATGTGACTAATGTTCCAATACAAGAAAATTGCAATGCTGATGTCAATTCGTTAGATAATGTCTCCGCAGCTTGCTTTTGAAGAATTCGCAACAACCTTCTTTCTTCTTTTAAACGAGCCCTTCTCTTTTCATAGTCTTGAAAGTCATCCCATGGTATATCTTCCGCAGTGCCTTGCATTGTATTTAATTGCGACTTCAAATCGTCTAACACTTCTTCTTCCTCAACTAAGTCCAATCCAGCTAAATAACGTCCAAAACTCTTTTCAACTAATTTTCTAGATTTCTCCAGATCATAACGTTGTAAAAGATTTAGAACCATGCCATAACTTGGAGTGAATTGGCTAATTAAAGGATCTGCAGGAGATATTGCCAACTGAGCAGCCTCTTTGACTCCTTCAAAACGAGTCTGTACAGTTACAACGAAACCTTTAGAGTCCAAACCCCTACGACCTGCCCTACCAGCCATCTGCAGAAATTCACTCCCTAGAAGTTGTCTATGGCCATTTTCTGTACGTTTTGATAAAGAAGATATAACTGTACTGCGTGCTGGCATATTTACTCCTGCTGCCAACGTCTCAGTAGCAAAAACTACTTTTATTAAACCTTGTTGAAATAATTCCTCTATCAACTCTTTCCATGCAGGTAAAAGGCCTGCATGATGAGCAGCTATTCCACGAAGTAGTGCATCTGAATGAAAAGTTTCCCTTGCACCTTCAGGGTTAATCTCCAAGTATTCACGCAAGCGCGACCTGATAATTTTCTGCTCTTCTTTTTTAACCAAACACTCTACTGAAAGATCTCTAACAGCCTTATCACAGCCACGGCGACTAAAAATAAAATAAATACCTGGCAACATATCTCTATCAGCCATCTGAGAAACAACAAGGTTTATTGAAGGAGATTCTGGCTGAGGAGGTTTAGAGAAACGACTTTTTCTTTTCTGTCCCTTTGGAGCTCTCCAAATTTTATTATTAGGATGAATCCCAGTTCCTTGATCATTAAGCAAAGGATGTAATCCCTTTGCACTACAAAAACTAAATGTTAATGGTACAGGCCGAAAATTACTAAACACCAAATCAGTAGGTCCATGAACCTGCTTTATCCAATCTGTCAATTGTCCTGCGTTAGCGACCGTTGCTGATAGTGCAACAAATTGAACCTGAGAGGGGCAATGAATAATTGATTCTTCCCAAACCGTTCCTCGATGAGAATCATTCATATAATGACACTCATCAAGAACAACAGTTTCCACATCTGCTAAAGGATCATCATTCTCATCAAACTCTGCATAAAGCATATTGCGAAAGATCTCTGTGGTCATAACAAGTATTTTCGCGTCCCTATTGAGACTTAAATCGCCTGTTAAAAGCCCCACATTTTCAGAGCCAAATTGATCTCTAAAATCACGTAACTTTTGATTTGATAGAGCTTTTAAGGGTGTTGTATAAAAGACCTTTTGATCATGCGCAATTGCTCTATAAATTGCATATTCTCCAATTAATGTTTTCCCTGATCCAGTTGGAGCACTTACTACGACTGAATGTCCCTGACTTAAAGAATCAATAGCCTCAAGTTGAAAGTCATCCAATGGAAATGGGAAAATCTCTAAAGGATCCAACCCAATTTTGGCGAGATCTATTAATGACATGACTCTCGCTTAAGAACTCATGATCTACATACTATCGATTATTCAATTCATCTCATCCAAAATATCTAGATAAAAAAGCTAAGAAAACTTTTAATAATAGAAAGAGCCTGAACAAAAGCCTTTAATCCTAATATATAAATAATGGAAAAGCTTTCTAAAAATAGAATACGAAAAATAAGAACATGGACGCATGCTCCTAATCCAGCCGAATTAACTGGCTTAGATTCAAAAAACAATAAAATAACTCTTCTCGATATTGCGAGCAATGACTATCTAGGTCTTAATAAACATCCAAAGCTAATTCAAGCCGCTTATGAAATCATGTATTCAGAAGGCGTAGGTGCTGGTGGATCAAGATTAATCACTGGGAGTCGCCCGATACATCGAAAGCTAGAGATAGCTCTAAGTAAATGGTTGGATCGTGAGGAAATCTTCTTATTCCCAAGTGGTTTTCAAGCTAATATTGCTGCAGTACATGCTTTAGTCGATAGATATACTCCTGTTCTAACTGATCGCCTAATCCACCATTCTCTCTTGGTAGGCGTCAAAGCTAGTGGTGCAAAGCTTTATAGATACGCTCATAATGATTTAGACGATCTTGAAAGGCAATTAAAAGGACTGCTTAGTAAACGGCCAGATCAATCACCTTTAGTTATTACTGAAAGCCTTTTCAGCATGGAAGGGACCAGTCCCAACATCAATACTATTGCGAAACTTTGTGAAAATCATGGGGCAAAACTTTTAGTGGACGAAGCTCATGCACTTGGTGTAATAGGCCCTGAAGGGAAAGGTCTTTGTTATGGACTTTCATCTCCAATAACAATCATCAGCGGAACATTTGGTAAAGCCTTTGGAAGTGGTGGTGCATTTTTAGCCTGCAATAAAGAGATTGGGGAACATCTTCTGCAAAGCAGTGGGGCATTTCGATACACCACAGCCCTTGCTCCACCACTTTGTGCCTCTGCTTTGGCTGCATTAGATCTAATACAAAACAATCCCACCTGGGGACAAGAACTACAAAAGAGATCAATTGCTTGGCGACAAAAACTTAAGGCAGCGGGTTGGGAATTTCCTTCAGGCAACGGACCAATCATTCCTCTTTTAATCGGACTAGATGAGAATGCGCTAAAACTTCAGCACCAACTTGAAAATAACGGTTTGCTTACAGTAGCAATTCGCCCCCCTACCGTTCCAGAAGGGAAGTCTCGTTTAAGATTAGTGGTAAGGAAAAATCTACCAAAAGGGACTTTGAATAAAGTACTTCAAGCCCTCTGCCAGTTATGAAGGAAATAATCGCTATACATGGATGGTGTGGCGATAGCAAAATATGGGAGCCTTGGAAAAAATATTTTGAACTAAATGGATGGAGCTGGAAAAATGCAAATCGTGGATATGGAGCAATTCCTCCTATAAATCCCAACTGGTCCAAATCAAAATCAGACACATCTCAGAAGCGGCTCTTAATTTGTCACTCTCTAGGCTCTCATTTAATAGATGAAAAGACTCTAAGCAATGCTACATCGATTATTTTATTAAGTAGTTTCAGTCAATTCATCCCCGATAGCAAAGAAAGTCGTCACCTCAAAAAAGCACTTGAAGGTATGAAGAGATCACTAGGAACATTTAACGAAAAAGCTATGCTTAAAAGTTTCTTAAGCAAAGTATATCTACCACATACAACAATACCTATAACGCATGCTCAAATAGTAAACGAGATTACTACGCAAGGAAGAGCAAAATTAATAGACGATCTCGAATTACTTATCAACACAAACGGCTTACCTAATAGTTTCCCAATCAAGGCAGAAGTTTTATCTATATATGGTGAAGAAGACTCAATAGTTCCTAAATCATCTAATAATCTGCTGATTAAAGCCTTAAAAAAACATCTACACACTCAGCCTACTTTTTGGGCTATTTCTAAAGAAGGGCATTCATTATTTATTTCAAGCATTCTAAAACAAGTAGCCAATTGGATCCAAGTCTCTTTATGAATTACATATTGCAAAATCAAGTTTTAAAAAATTTTGATAATGCTGCTCTCTGTTACAACAAACATGCAGAAATTCAAAAACACATTGCAAAACGATTAGCTACTATATGTTCTAATCACTCAATCCCAAGAGGTCTATGGGTAGACCTAGGTTCTGGGACTGGGTTATTAGCACAATCATTAGAAGCTAATAATCCTGGTCAACAAGTTGTCAGGATAGATATATCTAAAAACATGCTTACTCAACATCCTACGACATCACTAACAAAAGCATGGGACTTGAATCAAGGTCTCCCAAAATGGAAAGAATCTCCAAAATTATTGGCCTCTAATTTTGTTCTTCACTGGCTTAACGCGCCCACAATACGTCTACAAGAATGGTTGAATTCCATAGCATATGATGGATGGATTGCTTTAGCGCTTCCAATAGAAGGAAGTTTTCCAGAATGGTATAACGCTGCTAAATCGGCCCAGGTACATTGCTCTGCAGTTAAATTCCCTTCCCAAAATGAACTGCTTACCTCATTCATGCCAAAGCAGATTAAATATAAAAAAGTTGTTACGGTTACCCAAAACTTCTCTGGAGTAGGCCCGCTATTTAAATCTATGATAAAAATTGGAGCTCAATCCAGCAGTCAACCTTCTCTAAAGATCAGTGAATGGAAACGTCTACAAAAAGCTTGGATAGGTCTCAATAAAAATGAAATTGCTCTTACTTGGCTTATTCAAATACTGCTAATTAAAAAATGATTTCCAATAATAAAAAATTTGTTATATGTGGCACCGATACAGATGTAGGAAAAACTATTGTTAGTAGTTTTCTAGTACAAGGGTTACAAGCAAGTTATTGGAAACCAATACAAAGCGGATTAGAAGAAGGTGGTGATAAAGAAAGAGTCTGCAAACTATTGCGGTTATCTGATAAGCGCATTATTCCTGAAGCCTACAAATTCAAAGCAGCTGTTTCACCACACTGGGCCGCAGAGAAAGAGCAAAGATGCATAAATCCAGAGCACTTAGAACTTCCTTTAGTTGAAGGTCCTCTAATCCTAGAAACGGCTGGAGGCCTAATGGTCCCTTTAAATAGAAAGTTCCTACAAATTGATCAATTAAAGCAATGGGATCTTCCAACTATTTTGGTAGCAAGATCAGGTCTCGGGACACTGAATCACACTCTCTTAAGTATCGAATCATTGAGAAAAAGAATGATCCCCATAATTGGCATAATCCTCAATGGTCCTCCACACAAAGATAACCCATACACTTTAGAGTTATTCGGGAGAATTCCTATTATTGCTCATCTCCCTCATCTTAAGGAAGTTAATGCAAGTTCACTTCAAGAGGAATGGGATAGACAAAATCTAGATGCTGCTTTTAATCAATTTCAAAAGAATCATACTTTTGACTTCAAATACGTCAACCCAAAGTAGATATACAAATTAATTAATTTCTCAAAACTTCGTTGATGAAATAATTAGACCAAAATTATGTCTAAATATTGACCATGAACAATATACAAAACCTTGGAGATGAAGACTATATTCTTTCTTCTTAATTGAGGCCCTATTATTCAATACATATATGGTAAATAAATTGAACTTCAACATTGATTCTCCCAGTATGCTTCCCAATAAGAACTCATCAGGATGGCATCCAAACCTTTGGCCACCATTTACTCAACTTCATAATTCGCCTAAACCACAAAGAATTACCTCCGCTGAAGGAGCACTTTTAATGAGAGAAAACTCGCCTCCCCTTATAGATGCGATTAGCAGTTGGTGGGTAACATTGCACGGGCATTCTAATCCATATATAGCTTCTGCTATTGCGAAACAAGCACAAGAACTCGAACAAGTCATTTTTGCAGATTTTGTACACCCTCAGGCTGAACGCCTTGCAAAGCGTCTCAGTAAAGCAACAGGTCTTGAGCGTTTATTTTTCTCTGACAATGGTTCAACTGCTGTTGAAGTGGCCCTCAAGATTGCGTGTCAATGGTGGCAAAATAAAGGAGAAGCAAGACATCAAATAATTGCATTTGAAGGCGCTTATCATGGAGATACATTTGGAGCGATGGCTTTAGGGGAACGCAACATTTTTAACGCCCCCTTTGAAAAAATGCTTTTCCCAGTCAGCAGACTTCCATGGCCTGCAACATGGTTGAATGATGAATCTATTGAAGAACGCGAAATATCTGTTCTAAATAAACTAGATCAATTACTTGAGACTCCTACTGTCGCATTGATTTTAGAGCCTCTGGTTCAAGGGGCAGGTGGAATGGCCATGGTTCGTCCTCAGTTCTTGAATGCTATTGAAAAAAGAATGAGTCAATCTAAAGCACTTCTTATAATCGATGAGGTTTTAACAGGCTTCGGACGTTGTGGATCATTATTTGCTTTTCAGCGCACTAATCTAAAGCCCGATCTGATCTCGCTCTCTAAAGGGCTTACTGGTGGATTCCTCCCAATGGGAGTGACTATGGCCAGAGAAAAAATCTTTAACGGTTTTTTAGGGGACGATCCAAAACTAACATTCTGGCATGGGCATAGTTTTACAGCTAACCCACTAGGTTGTGCTGCTGCAAATGCCAGCCTAGATTTACTAGAGAAGAATCCTGATTGCTATCAAAATTTCGAATCACGTCACTTATATCACCTTAAATCACTAGAGAAAGAACCTAAAGTAAAAATGCCTAGATTGCAAGGAACAATAGCCGCTTTTAATCTTAATGTTGGCGGCCCTAAAGGGTATTTGAATTCAGCCGGCAAAATGCTTAAAGAGTATGCTTTAAAAAAAGGTGTTTTCATAAGGCCCTTAGGAGACGTAGTTTATTTATTACCTCCTCTCTGTATTACAGATGCCGAGTTAGAAAAATGTTATGCAACCATCAATCAAGGTATCAAAGCTTTTTAATTATCAACCAGAAAAAATAATTTATGGTCCTTCATATATCGCCGATTGAACATCCTCTCTTGAAAGTCTATAAGAAAAACTACACTCACATTTACTTCCATCTTTTTCCCATCTAATCCTCAGGTTCTCATAATCCATCTGTATTTCTGCTACCCAATCAGGCATAATCCAGTGCCATAAACAAGGATCAGACTTACTTCTTGTAGCCCCTAATTGTTTTAACCAAAGCTCAAGTGCTTCTAAAGAATGTTGATTCAATGGAGTCTTAAGAGATGGTAGTTGTGCCATTCAACAATCCTAGAAAAATTACATTAATAGTCGTGTTAGCAAGAGTTAGCCAAGTTGGGCGAATCATCAGCTCCCGTCCTTGAGCTATTGCAAATCCTATCCCTAATAATAAACTCATCAATAAAGCAATAACCAAAAGTAAAAGTGAAAATAATTCACCTCCTGACAAAGGTCTTCTCTCTCCAATTTTATTCTTTTTTTGGAAAGAATTTTTAAATGCAACGTCAGATTTTATTACTTCTTTCTCTATTTCTAAAGACATCTCAGCAAGGTTCATATCATAAGCCTTTCTCAATAAAGGATCAGCAAGACTTTCATAAGCCTGACAAACTTGATGAAATCTGGCAGAAGCTTCAGATTGAGGAAGAGAGGTTGTATCAGGGTGAAGTTCTTTACTAAGCTTACGAAATGCTTTATGCAACATTTCTCCATCTGCCGATGAAGGCACGCCTAGAATTTCGTAATGGTTTCTAAAAACAGTCAATTCATCAAAACAAATGATTTGAATAAGATTGCGAGCCTGATGCTTCAAGTCCCCCTTATAGACCTATAGCAATAACTCATTATTTTCGTATGTCTATTAATACCTTTTCAAGTAATCCAAGTACTAGTTTATGGGACCTAATGGAGTGGCAGCCATCACCTAAACAATTAAAACAATTTATCAAGCTTCAATCTATTCTTAAATTCTGGAATGACCAAGTAAATTTAACTCGATTAATTGATGGAAATGATTTCTGGATAAATCAAGTTTTTGATAGCCTATGGCCTTTAAAAAGTAAGTTAAGAAATCAACAGGAAGATCTTAATTGTATTGATGTTGGTAGTGGATGTGGTTTCCCTGGATTGGCAATTGCAATTGCACTCCCACAAACAAAAGTAACGCTGATTGATTCAAATAGTCGTAAAACTTCAGTGCTTACAAAAATTGCTAAAGAGCTTGAGATTAACTGGCGAATATCCATATGGACTGAGAGAGTAGAGTCTTTCGCCCATAAATCTTCTTTTCGAGGTGAATTTGATCTCGCGATTGCACGAGCAGTAGCACATGCGCCTGTTGTAGCAGAATATCTGGTTCCTCTTTTAAACGGGGAAGGAGAAGCTTTAATTTATAGAGGGAAATGGAGTAACCGCGATGCAATAGAGCTTAATAAAGCTCTATTGCTCTTAAATTCAAAAATAAAGAAAATTGCAAATATTAAATTACCTGATAATCGAGGAGAAAGAAACGTAATACATATTGAACCTAACGGGGAATGTCCAAAAAGATATCCCAGAGCAATAGGTATACCCTCAAAAAGACCATTACGTTGAGATGGGTTTAATGAATTGACAATCTAGATTGGTTCTTTCCTCCTAACTTATCTCTTAATTTTCGAATTAAATCTGGAATCTCATCGCGCCATGGGCTATCTAATAAAACTCCTTTTAGTTCTTCTTCACTAACTTCATTATCCAAACACTCGGCATTTGAACCAGGGAACCAGTGCCCTCCATTCCCAAGCAACCCGTAACGTGCTTTTGCATAGCCTTCCATTTCCCATGCCTCAAGTAAATTATGCATCCAAAGTAAAGTTGGAATATTTATTCCTCCCGGAGTTTTATCCCAATTTGGTAATCCTTTATGCCAACTTGATACCCATGATTCTCCTAATGAATCTAATTGAGCTTGCTTGAGACGTTGCTCAATTTTGGGTAACAGATCATTTGTTTTCTCAAGCAAATTAATTGCTTCTAAATGAAGATCAAAATCTTGAAGGCTAGATGCACCAAAACTTATTGTATGCACTTTCTTTTCTCTTAAACAAAAAAGGTCATTAAAAACTATCGGATGCAATGGAGAGCATAGATCTATAAGTTTTTCTGAAGGAGTATGAAGATGCCCTCCTTTATCAGTCGGACTAATAATAAAAACTCCAAGATCAAATTTGGAGGCAATATCTAACGCAATAGAATTTTCTTGCCGGATAAAATACCAATGAAGATTTACAAAATCAAACTCATTTGTCTGAATAGCATCAAGAATTAACTCTGTAGGGGCATGAGTAGAGAAACCAACATGTCCTATTAATCCCTCTTTTTGCCACCTTCTAACAACATCTAAACATCCTCTAGGACGAATTACTTGATCAAGATGCTCAGGAAGGTTAAGTCCATGTATAGCAAGAAGTTCAACTCTTTTAACTTGAAGTTTTTTAAAACTCAACTCTAGCTCTGCCTCAAATTCCTTTGGATCTTCTTTTGGAGGGATTTTTGTTTGAAGAATCCTCTTGTGATCAGTTATTGAATTCAAAGCTTTTCCTAATTGCAACTCTGAAGTTCCGTAATGTCTAGCAGTTTCAATATGGTGTAAACCACAAGAAACAGAACGTTTCAATATGTTCTCGAGACATGCTTGATTTTCTAATGTAATTTTATCTGCCTCTAAATCTTTCCAACTCTGCTGAAACCGCATCCCCCCTAGAGACAAAATAGGCATTTTAATTTCTGTACGTCCAAAACGTCGTACAGGGATCTCTTCATATTCCAAGGGTTTATTCATCACTATTTAAGCAATTGAATCCTTCCTCATCTCCAAGGAGGCAAACCTAAAGGTCTGAAATCTTTTTTATCCAATTGAGATCTTAAATCATCTAAATCTTCAAAATCCACCCATTGAATGCAGTCAACAGGACATGTATCTATTGCTTCCTGAATAATCTCTTTACTATCTCCATCTTGGCGCATAGCTCTAGCCCTTCCTAGTTCTGGCTCCATCGTAAAAGTATTTGTTGCGACAGAATTACAATAAGTACATCCAATACATTTTGATTCATCTACCCATACAGCCTTTGCCCTCAATTCACCTCCTAATAGTGGTTCTTTACCATTAGGGGAATTTTCTTCGTATGACTTTGCCTGAAACGCTAAAGAAGGATCAAAAGTCAATTGTTAATTTACGTATCCCAACGAGTTACAACTAATTCAATAGAACCATCTAGATTTTTCTTCTGTTCAGCAATTTGAAATCCTTCCTCAGCTGAAGCTGAAACAACAGCATTAAATGCATATCTTTGAGTTAATTGAGAAAGAAAACGATCTATTGGTACGGTCTCTTTCCAAAGATCAATGTCTGTAACCAGTTCATAAGTATTTGTTGACTTATTCAATCTAAAACCAATATCACTGCCTTTGGACATGGTCACTGCCAAATCAGCCTGAACAGTTTGTCCTTTATATCCTCTTACATAATTCTTGCCATCCTGAGGGACATATCCAAGATCTATAAGAGCTTGAAAAAGAGGCTCTCTTTGGCGTAATTGGGTTTTGACTGTACTGAAATGAGACATCAATGAATTTCCACAGGAACAGACTGTGATTGAACCTCCTGAGAGACAAAAGACTCTGCAGTAAGATTTCTACTTTCAACCGAACCAAGCGCAGATTCAAGCTTCTCAGTGAGCCCTAGGCATGACTCTCCGATTATTCCTTCGACGGTCTCTTCTACAAGACCATCTTGGCGAATCTTGAATCTGAGGGTGCGTTGCGGCATCCAAATAGAGCAAGGGTTCATGATGTTATAGAAAAAAAAGCAATCCGTGTGGTGCAGTTGTTACATGGATGTGTTTAAAACATCAAAATCAAATTAGAAGCCCTTCATCCACTAAACACTTAAAACGTTCTTGTACCTGGGGATTATCAAGTTGTTCCAAAGTAATTCTTGCCTCATATCTGACAGAAGGTTCATTGTCATTCAACAAAACTGTAATAATCGACTCAAGTATTTCGTGTTTTAAATCTGGACTTAAGTTGTCATATAAACGCCCTAATGACCAAATACAATTACTTCTTACACCTGGCTCAACATCAATAAGCAGACTTTTAAGCAATTCATTTGCTGCAATTTCGGCTTTTTCTTTGGAATTAGACCCTATTTCAGCAAGTGAACTAGAGGCCCATAAGCGAACAGCAGCTACATCTTGCTCTAAAGATTGAACTAATGGTTTTAATACAGAAGAATTTGAATAATTAGCAAGACTCCATGCAGTGGCTCTGCGTACATATGCATTACTGTCAGAACGCAACATCTGAAGCAAAATGTCAACCGCACGAGGGCAAGGATTCCTTCCAAGTGCGTAAACGGCACTCATTCTTACTACAGGAGAAGGTTCTTGTAAAAGAGGAACTAGCAAAGGAAGTGCCCTAGGGTCTCGATGCTCGCAAAACACTCTTAAACCCTGAAGTCTTTCTTCTGGGCCTGCTTTCAGCCATCTCAAGCCAGCTTCACACTCTTTCGAAACTTTTAACTGATCTGCGCCAGATTCTTCCAACTCAATTGCATCTAAAGGGTCTCCATCAATCTCAGCTGCCAATTCTTTTGCAAGAACCTCTGGATCTATGGCTAAATTAGCCAGAGAATCAAAAGAAGAATTTTCATAAGCATCTTTCATAATCTAGATCCTAGGAATTATCAAGAATTTCCTCAACTAATTGGTGCAGGAGCAAGCATGTCTCCAGGGAGCCAAATACGAGCGCTTACAGCGAAAAAAGCGACTCCAAAAAGCATTACTATTAATATTGGTAATAGTGTAGAACGTAAAAAGGACATTGCACTAGGAGCTCTTTATCAAAACCTTGTCATGTTGACGTCGCAATTGTCCACATGCTGCATTTTGGTCCATACCTCTACTACTTCGAAAGCTTACAGCTACTCCGTGTCTTTGTAAAAAATCTTTAAAAATATCGATACTCCTCTTATTTGGTCGCCGAAATTTTTCTTCATCTATTGGATTATAGGCAATCAAGTTAACATGGCTCTTAAAAGAGCTTAAAAGCCGAGTCAACTCTCGAGCATGATTAAGAGTATCATTCAATCCACCTAATAGAATATACTCAAAACTAACTCTTCTACCGGTGACCGAAAAATAATGTCTACAATCATGTAATAATGCATCAATAGGGTAGTTCTTAGCAGAGGGTATTAACTCCTCTCGCAACTCTTGATTTGGGGCATGAAGACTTACTGCTAGGGTGAATTGAACTTTATCTAAATACTCCAAAGCCAAATTAGCTAAACTAGGGAGAGTATTCACTACACCTACTGTGCTAACCGTTATACGACGTTGTCCTATCCCTATATCATTATTGATACAACGAATGGAGTCTAAAACAGCCTCGATATTAAGTAGCGGTTCGCCCATACCCATGAAAACAACATTAGATGGCCGTTGCCCAACGACTTCATGAACAGTCAATATTTGATCCACTATTTCATTCACTTCTAAAGATCTCTTCAATCCTTCTTTACCTGTAGCGCAAAAACGACATCCCATAGGGCATCCAACCTGACTGGAAACACAAACTGTTAAACGATTAGTTGAAGGAATAGCAACCGTTTCAATATATTCACGATCAGAAGTCTCAAGCAATAATTTTACAGTTGAATCGTTTGCGACTAAACGATTAGTTTCTCGAAGCCGACCGATTGAAATTCCTTTCTTTTTTAATGAATCTCTCCAAGCCTGGGGTAAAACTGTTATTCCATCTAGATTTCTAGCCCGTTTTTTATAAAGCCATTCATGTATTTGACGACCTCTGAAGGCTTTCTCTCCCTCGTTTTCTGCCCATTGCTCAAGCTCTTTAATTCCTAAACCCAATAGGACAGAACTGTTACCTGATGAAAGAGCTTGTCTCACCAAACAACTATTGCATGTCCTAACTTTACTTCCAAAATTATTAAGGCAATGAAACCTATCATCGCCCAGCGACCATTAATCTTTTCAGTGTGATTATGAAAACCATAACGAGGTAATTTTCGTTTTGGAACAATTGGTGGCTCAAGCATGAAAATCGTAGGGAACCAATTTAACTAAATAATAAATTGCAAGAGATATATTTGCGACCATAACTTTACTCATCTGAAAGGAGGCCCTCTTCTTGAAGACCTTCTAAAGCCATTGGATCAAGAGATTGATCATCCTGTGAATCATCTTCTGCGCTTGGGCGAGTAAAAGCAGCAAACGTACTAGCTGTTGCATCAATGCCATGACGACTTCTTGTTGCCTCAAGATCAGCATCACTTGGATCATCTAAAACCGAGGTTAAATTTGCAGCTGGAGAGGAAGGCATTTCTACTGTGTAATCGGGTCTCAAATTCTGCATACGCCTATAACTTGCAGAATCTTCAGCCAGAATATCCGGATGTGGTCCAGCTTCCGCATTGAGTTCCTCAACAAATCCACTAAATCCCGTTCCGGCTGGAATTAATCGTCCAATAATCACATTCTCTTTAAGGCCACGAAGCCAGTCGGACTTCCCTTCAATTGCTGCTTCTGTAAGAACACGAGTAGTTTCTTGGAAAGACGCAGCTGAAATAAAGCTATCTGTATTTAAAGAAGCCTTCGTAATACCCAAGAGAACCGGCGTAAACTCAGCTGGTGCACTACCTGTGATTGAAATAGCTTGATTAGTATCTTCTACTTGACGAAGTTCTATCAACTCGCCTGGCAATAATGTTGTGTCCCCAGCATCCTCAATACGCACTTTACTAGTCATTTGTCGGACTATTACTTCTATATGCTTATCATCAATAGAAACTCCTTGGGATTTATAAACATTCTGAACTTCATTAACCATTCGATGTTGAAGCTTGGCAATTGATTCCTGGGCAGCTTCTAGTAAAGGTTTTCTATCTCTAAGATCAGTGAAATAACAATCAAGCAATTCATGAGGATTAACGGGACCATCAGTTAATACTTCTCCAGCCGTCACTTCTTGACCATTCATTACCATTACATTTCTTCCCAATAAAATTGGGTATTCAGAAATAGAATCATCTCCTTCTATCACCGTGACGGTTAAAGATTCATCGTCATCCCCCTGTTTAATATCTACAATTCCTGGTTTTTTGCAAAGAATTGCCGAGTCTCTTGGTCGACGTGCTTCGAGTAATTCCTCAATTCTTGGCAAACCTTGAACAATATCGCCTGTTTTTTGGCGTTCGAAAACCAATAAAGCTAAACCATCTCCTCTCTGCACTAATTCTCCATTACGGACATGTAATACTGAATCGGGTGAGACCATGTAAGGTCGACCAAGCCTAAGAGTTACTTCTTTATTGCTAACAGTCTCAATCTCTCCACAATAATTAATTAGCTGTCCTTCGGATAAATAATCTCCATCAATTACACGTTGTCCAACTTCAACAGTAGGCTTACTTTGAGGTTTTAGCTTAATCGTATCTTCTTGACGTTCTACTATCAATCTTCTGATAGGTTCTCCTTCCCCAACTTCAGGGAATTGAACAATCCCCTCTTCCTTACACAGAATCTGAGTTGTGGCAACAACATCTTCTGCCTTAATAGATTGACGATCCTTTATTTGAAGTTCTGTATGAGTTGAACCATGACTAGAATCAGATACCGTGTCACGTCTCACTAAAATACTCTCAAGAATAACAAGATTCAATCTTTCATTGCCTTTTGATTTTTTATCACTTATAGATTCAACATCTACTGTCATCTGAGGTGTGGTTTCAAATGTCTCCAAAATTAGTTGGGTTTTAAGTAATTCAGTTCCTTCTACAGATTTAATCAATTCACCATCTTTAAAAGCTAGCCTTTGAGTAGCCTTAAGTCCTAAATGAGGGCCCTTAGGTTGTTGAACATGCTCCAACTCGGGTAAATGTGCTTCATCAGGTATGAGATATTCTTCAACAGGTCTAAGTAAAAGGCCCTTGCCTTCCGTAGTCTCCACAGATTGAACCATAACCATCGATTCAGTTTTGATACCTTTAGATATCGTTTCACCAGGGTTAATTACTTGACCATCTCCATCAAAACGGTCTAATGCTTTTGAATCTTTACATGGGTGAAAAGTACCATTACGAACAATAATTTCTCTTAGAATGTCATTTTTCTGAGTAACAGTGACTATGCCTGAAGTTTGACTAAAGATATCTTTAACGACCTCAGTACCAGCTTCGATCCATTGCTTATCTTTAATCATCAACAAGGAAATATCCTTATTAATCTCATGTGTTTCTTGCGGTATCCAAAGTAAAGCACCACCTTTGCTAACTTCAAATCCATTTTTAGCTGATCTAGCTTTCTTGATTGTCAGACCTGGTGAATATTTAACTAAGCCACCTGTTTGAGTCCTAAATCTATCGTCAGATAATTCAGCAATTACTTCTCCACTACCAATTTTGCTGCCTGGAACAGTATTCAGTCTATATCTAGTCCCATCTTTAGCTTCAAGACTCCAAAGTTCTCCAGCGTGTGATGTCTCTTCTAATAACTTAAAATCTTTTAAAGTCATTGAAGTGGTAACTATCTGTACCTCTCGAGAATCACCTATTGAATCACGTAGTCGAACTTCTCCACCAAATTCTGAAGATTGACTAGCCTCTGCAAGAACTTGTCCTTTGCTTACCTTGACTTGGCTTGAGATAACAGGCAGTGCATTTGGTGGTAAGTTATATACGTCTCCTGCAAGCACCCAAAGACGTCCCAGCCTCTGTGCTTTAAGAGTTATATTGCCCTGTCTATCAGTAACTTCTTTGGGCTGGATCGCACTTTCATATCTAACTTGGCCTGCTAAATCACAAATTACATCCTTAGTAGCTTTCTCAACACTCTTTTTAACAGCGCCTACAGCAATTTGTGCAACAATGACATCTGCATGAATCTCTTGGCCATTCTCTACAAAAAGTAAAGAACCATTTGATATATCAATCTTTTGGGCTTTCCCATTTCCACTAGGTTTAACACTTAAAGTAAAGTCAACTTCAGACTGCTGCGCCTCAACTCCATGTGGAGTTCTATATCCACGAAGTCTTGCTTTAGAACCAAATTCAACTTTCCCAGCGACAGTTGACCTAACAACACCAGTTTCTGCGGTAGAGACGCCTCCTGTATGGAAGGTCCTCATGGTTAATTGTGTCCCTGGCTCACCTATAGATTGTGCAGCTATAATCCCAACGGCTTCACCCAAATCAACTAATTGGTTATGAGCCAAAGCCCACCCATAACACTTTCTACAAACTGATCGAGTTGCCTCACATGTAAGAGGGGATCTAACTAGTACGGATTGAACTCCAAATTTCTCAATCTTTTTAGAAAGCTCTGGGTCAATAGCCGTATCTCTCTCAGCAAGTGTCTCTTCATTAACATCAACTACTTTTTCTGCCGTAAGACGACCAATAAGCCGACTACCATAGCGTCCGTCTTCGGAATTTACAGAGATAGACCTAGTCGTCCCACAATCTTCTTCTCTTACTATTACATCTTGAGCAACGTCTACTAATCTCCGAGTCAAATACCCTGAATCAGCTGTTCTTAAAGCCGTATCAACTAATCCCTTACGTGCTCCGTATGAAGATATTACGTATTCAGTAACTGTTAATCCTTCTCTGAAATTAGTCCTAATAGGCAAGTCGATTATCTCACCTTGTGGATTCGCCATCAAACCTCTCATTCCCACCAATTGACGAACTTGAGACATATTTCCTCTGGCGCCTGAGTTGGCCATCATCCACACTGAATTCAATGGATCATTCTGATTAAAATTCTTTTTAACAGCGTCTACTAATCTCTCATTAGTTTCTGTCCAGGTATCAATTACTTTTGTGTGTCGTTCTACTTCTGTAATTTCCCCAAGTCGATAACACTCTTCTGTTGCTGTAATTTGAGCTTCAGCCTGACCAAGAAGATCTTGTTTAGCCTCAGGCACTTTTAAATCGTCTACTGAGATTGATACAGCTGCCTGTGTTGCATATTTAAATCCCAAATCTTTTAAATTATCAGCCATTGCCGCCGTAGCAGCAGTGCCATGATTTTTATAAGCCCATGCAACTAATTGTTTAAGAACTTTTTTATCAACTATACGATTACGAAATGGTGGCGGAGTTTTAGAAAGAGGTGGGATAGGGTTTACTTTTGCTGCCTTTTTAGATTTCTTTCCACCTTTCTTTGCTCTTGTGGATGTTTTACGGGTTTTAGGTGAGGATGAAGTCATGACTAAAGGTAGTTGAAATTAAATAATGATTGTTAAAAAATTATGCTGTTGCAACAGCATCAATAATTGTGTGATTCATTACCACACGTCCTACGGTCGTAAGAACGAAACGACTAATAAGCTTCCCCTCTTTGTCAAATCGATCTCTACGGAGACTCCAGTTTTCAATACGAGAGCCATCATCAAGCGTCTTGGAATCAATTGGATTTTCACTTTCATCTTCATCGTCAACGTCACCGTTAAATCTGACCCAAACCCAATCATGCAAATTGATTCGTTGATCTTCAAATGCTTTAATAACATCTTCCAAAGAAGCATAAGTATGCGATCTGTCCCCAAACGCAGGCTGAACTAAGCCTGGTTGCCTCGCAGTGAGGTAATAAGAACCAAGCACCATATCTTGAGAAGGGGTAACAATAGGATCTCCAGTGGCAGGAGAAAGGATGTTATTACTTGCAAGCATCAACATACGAGCCTCCGTTTGAGCTTCAATGGCCAAGGGAACGTGCACAGCCATTTGATCCCCATCAAAATCAGCATTAAAAGCAGGACAAACTAATGGGTGTAGTTGTATAGCTCTACCAGCTACGAGCTTGGGCTCAAAAGCTTGAATACCTAACCTATGAAGTGTAGGGGCTCTATTTAGTAAAATTGGATGTCCTTCTATTACTTCCTGCAAGACTTGCATTACTTCATCATCTGCTCGTTGGATTAATTTCTTTGCTGCCTTTATATTATTAACAATGTTCTGACGAATAAGTCGATGAATAACAAAAGGCTGGAATAACTCTATTGCCATCTCTTTAGGTAATCCACATTGATGCATTTTTAATTTAGGACCAACAACTATTACTGATCGCCCGGAATAATCAACTCTTTTTCCAAGAAGATTCTGCCTGAATCTTCCTTGTTTCCCTTCGATAATGTCACTTAAAGATTTTAATGGTCGACTATTTGCTCCTACTACAGTCCTACCTCTTCGACCATTATCAATAAGAGCATCAACTGCTTCTTGAAGCATTCTCTTCTCATTCCTAACGATTATTTCAGGCGCTAAGATTTCCTGCAAACGAGCTAATCGATTATTCCTATTGATAACTCTTCTATATAGGTCATTTAAATCAGAAGTTGCGAATCTTCCACCATCCAATTGGACCATCGGGCGTAAGTCTGGAGGAATTACAGGTATTGCATCTAGGACCATCCACTCTGGATTTGCATTAGTAGCAATAAAATTATCTATCACTCTTAATCTTTTAATAAGTTTTGCTCTTTTTTGACCCTTGCTACTAGCAATTTCCTCTCTTAATTGCTCAGCAATCTCACTCATATCTAGATCTTCAAGTAATTGCTTTAAAGCTTCAGCACCTATTCCTACTACAGGCTCATTTTCTATTGTCGAGTCTTCTGCATAAATCTCATCTTCAACCTCCAACCATTCATCTTCAGTTAATAGCTGTTTATATTTCAAATCTTTATGGTCACCAACATCTAAAACCACATAACAATTGAAATAAACAATTTGTTCTACATCTCTAAGAGGCATATCTAGCAATATCGCTACATAACTAGGGATACCTTTTAAATACCAAACATGTGAAACTGGAGCAGCTAATTTAATAAAGCCCATTCTATGGCGTCTGACTCTACTTTCTGTAACTTCAACGCCACACCTTTCGCAAACAATACCTCTATGTCTAACTCTTTTATATTTCCCACAATGACATTCCCAATCTTTTGAAGGGCCAAAAATTTTCTCACAGAAAAGGCCATCCATCTCAGGCTTAAGTGTTCGATAATTAATCGTTTCTGGCTTGGTAACTTCTCCTACAACTTGACCATTAGGTAAGGTTCTTTGCCCCCAATCCATAATCCTTTGAGGGGAAGCTAATGTAATTTTGACGTAATCAAAATGGTTTTCTGTGCGTAAATTACTTGTAGTCATGAGTGGTTAATTAAAGATGTTTAAAAGAGAAATCAATATTCAACATTTAGTCATCTTCATAATCAGACACTCCTAAAGATTCATAAGTAGGCCTAGAAGGAGTACTTCTGCGCGGGTTCACATCTTGCATTAGATCTACCTCTTTCCCTTCATCTGTATAAACTCCTATGTCTAGTCCTAATGATTGCAACTCTCTCATTAAGACCTTGAAAGATTCAGGAGTGCCAGGCCTAGGAATTGGTTTTCCTTTGACAATTGCATTAAGAGCTTCATTACGCCCTTGCATATCGTCAGACTTAACCGTCAGTAATTCTTGAAGTGTATATGCAGCACCATATGCCTCTAAAGCCCAAACCTCCATTTCACCTAAACGCTGTCCACCTTGCTGAGCTTTACCTCCAAGAGGTTGTTGGGTAACCAAAGAATATGGCCCTGTAGAACGAGCATGTATTTTGTCATCAACTAAATGAACTAATTTTAGAAAATGAGAATATCCAACTGCTACCGGCTGGTCAAAAGGCTGGCCAGTTCGTCCATCGCGCAAAAGTAATTTCCCAGGATTATCAGGATTAAAAACCCATTCTTTCCCTGGCTGTTTAGCAGCCTCCTTTAAAAATGCCTGTACAGTCTGTTGAGACTTCTCAGCACCATACATTTCATCAAAAGGTATAACCTTTACGCGACAATCCAAATTGGCAGCTGCCCAGCCCATTAGTAACTCGAAAACCTGGCCGACATTCATACGACTTGGAACACCAAGAGGATTTAATACAATGTCAACCGGAGTCCCATCAGGGAGGTAAGGCATATCCTCTCTAGGAAGTATTCGACTAATAATTCCTTTATTACCATGCCTTCCAGCCATTTTGTCTCCTACCTGGATCTTCCGACGTTGAGCTACATAGCATCTGACTACCATGTTTGCTCCAGGGGGTAGTTCATCACCTTGTTCCCGGGTATATATACGAACATCAACGACACGTCCTCTTTCCGTACTTGGAACTCTTAAAGAGTTATCTCTCACATCACGAGCTTTCTCTCCAAAAATAGCTCTTAAAAGTTTTTCCTCTGGAGGCTGATCAGATTCTCCTTTTGGGGTAACTTTTCCTACAAGAATATCTCCACTTTCAACAAAGGCACCAATACGAATGATACCCATCTCATCAAGATTACCTAGATTCTCTTCGGCAACATTTGGGATTTCTCGTGTAATCTCCTCTGGACCTAATTTTGTTTGTCGAGCTTCAATCTCATACTTTTCTATATGAACAGAAGTGTAGAGGTCATCTTTAACTAATCTTTCACTAACAAGAATTGCATCTTCATAGTTATAGCCTTCCCAAGGCATATATGCGATCAAAACATTTTGTCCTAAGGCTATCTCTCCTCCTTCACATGCTGAACCATCAGCCAAAACTTGACCGACTATAACTTGGTCTCCATTTGAAACTATTGGCCTCTGGTTTAAGCATGTATCTTGATTTGATCTTTGGTACTTCTGCAAATAATGAATATGTTCTGCACCTTCCTCATCTTTAACAACAATTGAGGTTGCATCTACAAAAACAACTTTTCCATTAACTTGAGAGATCGGAACCATTCCTGAATCTCTAGCAACCTGAGTTTCAAGACCTGTTCCAACTAAAGGCCTTTCAGGGCGTAAAAGAGGTACTGCTTGTCGTTGCATATTTGACCCCATAAGAGCTCTATTAGCGTCGTCATGCTCAACAAATGGAATTAATGAGGTAGCAACAGAGATTACCTGCACAGGTGAAAGTTGAACATAATCAACTTGTTCAGGAGGTACTTTTTCAAAGTCCTGACGATATCTAACTGGAATCAAATCAGCAATGATTTTGCCATCGTCATCTGTTGCGACATCTCCAGGCGCAACACGACACTCATCTTCTAAATCCGCAGACAAATAAATTGGGTCGCCTTTTTTTATAACTACTCCTTCTTCAACCTTCCAAAAAGGAGTTTCAACAAAACCATAATCATTTACACGTGCGTGAGTCGCCAAAGAATTAATCAAACCAGCATTAGGACCTTCTGGAGTCTCAATAGGACATAATCGCCCGTAATGAGAAGGATGAATATCTCTTACTGCAAATCCTGCGCGCTCTCGAGTAAGTCCACCAGGACCTAAAGCAGAAATACGTCGTTTGTGAGTCAATTCAGCAAGAGGATTTGTCTGATCCATAAACTGACTTAATTGACTTGATCCAAAGAATTCCTTAATTGCTGCTACTAGTGGTTTTGGATTTACTAATTGAGCAGGAGTCAAAGAATCTGTCTCTCCTACTGTCATTCTTTCTTTAATAATTCTTTCAAGACGATTCAATCCAACTCGGACTTGGTTTTGAAGCAACTCACCAACTGAACGAACTCTTCTATTACCTAAATGATCTATATCATCTAAAGTTGCTCCACCAACATCAAGCTCTAAATTTATTAAATAATCAAGTGTAGAAAGAACATCTTCATGAGTAAGTGTTCGAATGTTGTCAGGGATTGTTAGACGTAATTTCTTATTAATCTTGTATCGGCCAACTCTTCCTAGGTCATATCTTTTAGCATCGAAAAATCTACTTTGAAGTAATTGTTGGCCCCCACTTACAGAAGGAGGTTCTCCTGGACGTAATTTTTTATAAAGCTCAAGTAATGCTTGATCTTCAGAGCTTATTCCTTCCTCATTAGCTGCATCAATTGATTTTTTATAGTATTCAGGATGACGTAACTTATCTATAACATCATTGTCCGACAAGCCCATTGCTCTCATAAGGACATGAGCATTGATTTTTCTAGTCTTATCAACACGAACATGTAAAAGATCATTTTTATCAGTTTCAAATTTCAACCAAGCTCCACGATTAGGAATAACACTTGCGTTATAAGTCCTACGACCATTTTTATCTTGTTCATCTTTAAAGTAAACGCCTGGACTTCTAACTATTTGATTCACAATTACTCTTTCTGCTCCATTAATAATGAAAGTGCCTCTTTCTGTCATCAATGGAAGTTCCCCTATAAATACTTCTTGTTCTTTTATTTCTCCTGTTTCTTTATTAACTAATCTACAAGTTACATACATTTGTGATGCAAATGTTGCATCTCTTTTTTTCGCTTCTTCCACATCATGACGAGGGCGCTTTAATCGATATTCACTTCCAATAAAGTGAAGCTCTAGCTTGCCTGTGTAATCAGCAATAGGAGAAAAGCTTTCTAATTCTTCAATTAGACCTTTTTCTAAAAACCATTTAAAACTGGCCCTTTGAACCTCAACCAAGTCTGGTAGGTATGTAACAGTCTTTGCTACCTGAATCGCGCTTCTGCTCATGCGAGAACCTGAAGTGGAGAAAAGGGTGAATTATTTAGATTCCTAGGATGGTGTAAATTTTTAATTTAGGAGTGATTTGTTCAGCTTAAATCAAAAGTTGATCTTATTAAATTCCTTGATAAAAGGAGAAAACAAGACTTCTGACCTAATGAACTCGCTTCTGGATCAAAAAAGTCGCCAATGCTTGATTGTGAAGACAAAAAACTTCACAGCAAAGACGGATTTACGTCAAACTAGGACAATTGTCAATAGTACACTTTTAATAGATTTTTATCTAGTGAAAAATTTGATTTCAAGGCAAATCAAATAATCTTCTTGCATTAGCAGTGCTTTGAATCGCAATAGAAGAAAACTCTTGCCCTCTTAAAGATGCAACTTGCTCAGCCACCTTTTGAACATTTGCAGGTTCATTACGTTTCCCTCTATAAGGAACTGGGGCTAAAAAAGGGCAATCAGTTTCTATTAAAAAACGATCTGCTGGAACAGAGCGCGCGCATTCATGAATTACCTTTGCTTTTGGGAATGTAACAGTTCCACTAAAACTAATATAAAAATCTAATTCCAAAAAACTTTTCATTTCATCAATAGTTCCTCCCCAACAATGCATTACGCCTTTTGGGCAGCATTCTTCTTTCTTTAAACTTCTCAAAACCTCCAACATTTGCGAGGCAGCATCTCGGCAATGAACTATCACGGGTAAGTCCAACTCTAAGGCAAGCTCTATTTGTGGAATTAGAATTTTTAATTGTTCATCCAGATTTGAATCCCTAAAAAGATCCAATCCCAATTCACCAATAGCCACAACTCGAGAATCATCTAAAGCCGCTTGGCGCAAAATATTAATCGTGTCTTGTTCCCAATGTTTTGTATCTAGAGGATGCAAACCAACTGAATACCTCATCTCAGGGAAACGGTCTGCTAATGCTCTAATAGATGAGATTTCAGAAGGTTCAACGCAAGAATGAAGCAGACTTTTTACTCCTGCAGATCTCCATCTAGAAGCAACATCATCAAGATCTTCCTCAAAATTTGGAAATACAATATGGCAATGAGAATCTATAAGAGGAGAAGAATTCATTATTTTCAGTACTGATAATTAATATTCTACTTTTCGATCAAGAATGCAGGTATTAATTAATGCAATAAATCTTCTAATTATTTCCCTTGACATCAACAGCTTTTTTAAAGGCAGAAGCTAGTCGAGACTTCTGATTTGCACCATTATTTCGATGCAATACTCCTCTTTTAACAGCTTTGTCAATCTTGCTAAAAGCATCATTCATACTTTTTTGTATGTCTAACCTCAATTCATCGCTTGGTTCAACTTTATACGACCCAAAAGCCGTAAGACATCGCTTCATTAACGTCCTCATAGCAGATTTATAGGACTTGTTCTCCAATCGATTGCGCTCTGCAATCTGAATACGCTTCTTAGCTGATTTGTTATTTGCCACTGAGGCTCTAGGTTTTTTCGAATAAGTTTATAGCTTAACTCAACAACCTTTCAATAAATATATATTAGGAAAACAAAAGGGATTTAATATAAAAGTAAATCAGGATTGAATCCAAAATTAATTTTGCAGGGAGTGAATAAGAAAATGCAGACAAGTACAAGGAATTTGAAGTTGAATATACGATTTGCTGATAATTGGCAAGAGTCGATTAGAGAGTTAAGCAGAGTCACCAAACGCACAAATTCAAACTCTCAAAAAGAAGCCATTCAAACAGTTAATACAATTCTCGAAGACATAGAATTAAATGGTGATGAAGCCGTTTGTAAATACACTGAAAGATTTGATGGCTTCTATCCAAATCCAATTTATGTAGGACCCGAAATACTTTTAAAAGCTTGGGAAGAAACACCTAGATCTTTACAAGATGCTTTATCAATAGCTCATAAAAGAATCAAAGAATTCCATAAGCTTCAAATTCCAAAAGATATTTCCATAAAAGGTTTATACGGGGAACTCATGGGAAGAAAATGGAGCCCTGTGCAAAAAGCTGGTATATACGTCCCTGGGGGGAGGGCCGCTTACCCCAGCACTGTTCTAATGAATGCTATACCTGCAATTGTTGCTGGAGTTGGAGAAATTATCATGGCAACTCCTGCTAGAGAGACCGGAAAAATTAATCAAACAGTCTTAGCTGCAGCTCATTTGGTTGGAATAAAAAGAGTTATCCGAATAGGAGGGGCTCAGGCCATAGGAGCTCTTGCTTATGGAACTAAATCAATTCCACAAGTAGATGTAATTAGCGGGCCAGGAAATCTATATGTAACTTTGGCAAAAAAATCGGTTTATGGAAAAGTAGGAATTGATTCACTGGCTGGACCAAGCGAGGTTTTAATAATTGCAGATAAAAGCGCTAACATTAAGCAAGTAGCTAGTGACATGCTTGCTCAAGCTGAACACGACCCACTTGCTGCTGCAATCTTAATAACGACTCAAGCCAAGCTCGCAAAAGAACTTCCTTCAGAAATTTCTAAGCAACTAGAAAATCATCCGCGTAGAGAAATATGTGAGAAGTCCTTGCAAGACTGGGGGCTAATAATAGTTACTGATAATCTAGATTCTTGTGCAGAATTAAGCGATAAATTTGCTCCTGAGCATCTTGAATTACTAGTAGAAAATCCTAAGGATTTGTCAAAAAAGATAAAAAATGCAGGTGCAATTTTCCTAGGTCCATGGACACCTGAAGCGATTGGAGATTACCTTGCTGGTCCTAATCACACACTGCCTACATCAGGAACTGCAAGGTTTAGTGGGGCTCTCTGTGTTGAAACATTTATGAAAAATACATCTCATATTCAATTCAATAAACAAGCGCTTGAGAAAACACAAGCAGCAGTTGTAGAACTAGCCAATAGCGAAGGACTTCATAGTCATGCCGAATCTATAAAAATAAGATCTGCTAAATCTTTTTCAACTGACTAACCCCTGCGACTCCATCTTTAATTTCTCCTACTAAAACCTCATCAGTGATATTTACAAAAAGACCATTCTCTAGAACACCAGGAATGTTGTTAATTTGTTCTTCCAGATTAGCAGGCTCTTTAATACCTTCTTGAAATTTCAAATCAAGTACAAGGTTCCCTTGATCAGTAACAACTGGGCCAGCTTTCTTAGTAGCCATTCGCAAAGAAGACTGAGCTCCTAGAATTGTTAATTGATTTTGCACTTGCTTCCATGCATTTGGGAGGACTTCAACAGGTAGAAGAAATTCAAGATTGAGCCTATTAACTATTTTCGATGAATCAACAACCACAACAAATCGATCGGCAAGAGTTGCAACAAGCTTTTCTTGCACATGACATGCGCCTCCACCCTTAATTAATTGGAAAGATGGATCGACTTCATCTGCTCCATCTATTGCAAGGTCAATCCTCGAAACAGCAGAAAGACTTTTTAGATTTATTCCCAACTCAGAAGCAAGTACTTCTCCCTGAAAAGAAGTAGTAACTCCAATAATATTTTTCAATTCACCCGAGGCAATCTTTTTGCCTAGGGCTTTAATCATCAATGCTGCGGTTGAACCAGAACCTAATCCAAGAATCATTCCATCTTGTATTTGATTAACTGCTGCTTGCGCTACAGCTTCTTTCATTTGAGATTGGAGATCAGACATCGTTAATTGCTCTTAGCGGTGACAGTAGCAAGATTTCTACCCCAATCCAGGCAAAGCATCTGGTTTTATAGAAAGTTTGATCTCATTCCTATTTCGCACAACCTTCAAATCAAATGGCATCCCGATCTGAGATTGCTCCACCTTTTCAAGTAAAGATTTAGGGTCAAGGATTTCATAACCTTTAGCTGAAATAACAAGGTCTCCTCTTCTCAAGCCTGCACGATCTGCAGGACTATCAGGTAAAACATTTTGTACCAATGCTCCTGATCTCTCTGGTAGTTGAACCAAGGAATTCGGATCAAGGTTATGTTCTTTTGCAATGCGAGCCGTCAAAGAAACAAGTTGAACTCCTAAATAAGGATGTAAAAACTCCCCATCAGACAAGAGTTTTTCAGAAACTTTTTTTGCGAGGTTAATTGGGATAGCAAAGCCAAGACCAGCACCAGGTCCTGATCTAACTAAAGTATTTATACCAACAACTTCTCCTCGACTATTTACTAAAGGCCCCCCAGAATTCCCAGGGTTTATAGCTGCATCTGTCTGAATCAAATCTAGCCTTTTATCGGCAAAACCAAGGCTATTTATATCGCGATGCAAGCTACTAACTATTCCAAGAGTAACTGTCTTCTCTAATCCATATGGAGTTCCTAAAGCGATGGCCCAATCTCCTACTTCTAACTCTTCAGAATCACCAATAGGAGCTTTATGCAAATTTAAATTTTCTTCCAGCTGTACAAGTGCTAAATCTGTTATTGGGTCAATCCCTACAACATTTCCATCAATTTGTTCACCGTTTGCAAGTGTCACACTTACGAAATCAACCCTTTCAACAACATGTGCATTTGTAAGGACTAAGCCATTGTCATCAATTAAAACTCCTGATCCTTGCCCTCTTTCCTTCTCCTGGCCTATGCCTGGTTCTCCAATTAAATCTCTAAGAAGAGGGTCAATTAATGTTGGGTCATAAGCCTGACGTTCTATTTTTCGTTCAATATCAATTCTCACAACAGCTGGAGCAACATTTTTCACAGCTTCAGCAACGAAGCTATGCGATGTTTCTTTTCCCAAATTCTCTAAGGCAAATAAAGGATTAATTTGTAAACCTAATAACAAAAGAAATGAGAATAACAATTTCAAAAGGAAATCTATTCTTTGCCTCAAACCCTTCTTAATCAAAGTCAAATAAAAATCTTCTAAAATCTTAAAGCCAAACGACTAAGAACCTAAAGATTATATTTTGATAAAAAATCAATGAAGGCAATAAAGTAATATAAAAATGGCCTAACGGTTACCTCATTATTTGAGGCAGGTAAAATCTGAAACCGATTGGGCTATAAGCCCAATTAGATCCTGCCTTCGTTTGAATTCTCTAATTATTGACATTAAGAATCTTGCAAACAGGACCGCTTCTAATAAGGGTTTCGAAATAGTTGGTGTTGAGATACTTACACACCTCAAACCAATGAATGTTCAATTACAAATTCGCCGCAAAGGAGGAGGTGATGTATCCGTAGATGATTGTGCGACTTTAAGTACACCAATAAGTGAAGCCTTTGACAATTCCCAATTGCTTAAGAATCCCTATATTCTTGAAATAAGCAGTCCTGGAATCAATGATTTACTTACTAGTCCTAGAGACTTTGAAACCTTTCAAGGTTTCCCTGTTGAGGTGATCTTTAAAGATGAAAACCAAAACAAACAGACAAAAATAGGCTTACTTCATGAGAAGTCTGAAGATCATTTAAAACTCAACCTCAAAGGAAGAATTAGCATTTTTCCAATGAGAAATGTTATGAAAGTTCGATTAACATCCCTAGAAGGATAATTTCCTAACAATTCCCACTTCTCCTACAACCACTTTTATTTTTTCCCATCATCGATGGCTCTTGTTCTACTCCCTGGACTAAATAACCTAATAGAAGACATTAGTGAGGAGAAGAAACTCCCCACCCAGGTCGTAGAGGCAGCCCTCAGGGAAGCTCTATTAAAAGGCTATGAAAGATATCGCAAAACTCTTTACTTAGGTATCAGTCAAGACCCCTTTGAGGAAGAATATTTTAGTAATTTTGATGTAGGTCTAGATCTTGAATCAGAGGGCTATAGAGTTTTAGCAAGCAAAATTATTGTTGAAGAAACTGAAAGTGAAGACCATCAAATATCTTTAGCAGAAGTAATGCAAGTTGCAGATGACGCGCAAATAGGAGACACAGTTGTTCTAGATGTCACACCTGAGAAAGAAGAGTTTGGAAGGATGGCCGCAACAACTACAAAGCAAGTTCTTGCTCAAAAACTTCGGGATCAACAACGCAAAATGATTCAAGAAGAGTTTGCTGATCTTGAAGACCCTGTTTTAACAGCTCGAGTAATACGCTTTGAACGTCAATCAGTAATCATGGCAGTTAGCTCAGGTTTAGGTAGACCTGAAGTTGAAGCAGAACTTCCTAAACGAGATCAACTCCCTAATGATAATTATCGAGCAAACGCAACCTTCAAAGTTTTTCTAAAAGAGGTCAGTGAAACCCCTAGGAGAGGTCCTCAACTTTTTGTCAGCAGATCAAATGCTGGACTAGTAGTTTATTTATTTGAGAATGAAGTTCCTGAAATTCAAGAAGGTTCAGTAAAAATTGTAGCCGTTTCACGTGAAGCCAATCCACCCTCAAGATCCGTAGGTCCCCGTACAAAAGTGGCTGTAGATAGTAATGAAAGAGAAGTTGATCCTGTAGGAGCATGTATTGGTGCTAGAGGATCAAGAATCCAACAAGTAGTCAATGAGCTTAGAGGTGAAAAAATTGATGTAATCAGATGGTCTGCTGATCCAATTGAATACATTTCAAACTCTTTGAGCCCATCAAGAGTTGAAGTAGTGCGACTAGTCGACCCTGAAGGTCAACATGCACATGTTCTTGTCCCACCTGATCAACTCAGTCTTGCTATTGGGAGAGAAGGACAAAATGTTCGTTTAGCTGCGAGATTAACTGGCTGGAAAATCGATATCAAAAATTCCCAAGAATATGATCAAGAGGCAGAAGACGCTGTTGTTGCAGAACTTATTTCACAAAGAGAAGAAGAAGAAGCACTTCAAAGACAAACTGAGGAAAGATTAGCTTTAGAACAAGCTGCTAGGGCTGAAGAAGATGCACGTTTAAGAGAGCTTTATCCATTACCAGAAGATGAAGAAGATTATAAAGAAGATGAATCTTTCGAAGAAATAACTGAAGAATTAGAAAATCCATCTGAAACTGACTCGTTGATTGACAAATCAACTGAAGCAATTTCCAATGAAGAGGATAGAGTCCGGTGAATCAAAAACCCGTCCTTCGTCGTTGCGTTTCATGTAAAAAAGTGATTGATCGAAATCAACTTTTCAAAGTTACCAGAGACTATAAGGATGGCGTAATCGTTGAAGGCGGCATAGGTAGATCTGCCTATGTGTGTCCCAACGAAACTTGCCTAGAAGAAGCTTGGCGACGTAAACGTCTTCAAAAAGCCCTGAGATGTCAGGTGCAATTCAACGTTATAGAACGTCTACAAGATCAATTAAATCGCTGCAATGATTCAATCTCTGAGGCAAGATAAAATAAAAGCTCCTTTAAAAGATCTAAAAAATCACTTCTTACCAGGATTGAAACTGAAACTTTAATGACAAGCAGAGGCAAAATCAGGATCTATGAACTGTCTAGGGATCTCAACCTGGACAATAAGGACCTGCTGCAAGCAGCAAACAAACTTTCAATCTCTGTTAAGAGTCATAGCAGTTCTATTAACGAAGAAGAGGCAAAACAAATTAAAGAATTTTTAGCCGCAAAAAAAACAGATATTTTATCAAAAAAGAGCACACAACAATCCAGCAAAGAGATCCTTTCACTTCAAAAGTCATCTACTAAAGCAAAACAAAATTCCCTTTCATCTGATAACAAATCTCAAAGAAACTCGGCTGAATTAATTAAAAAGCCTTTAGTTCCTAAAAAACCATTATCCAAATCTATTCAATCATCTCCAAAAAATGATGCTGAATCAAAGCATGAAGACCTTACGAACAAAAAAAGTATCTCAAGCAGTAATTCTAATAAAGCAGACTTAAAACCTATTCCACCTATAGCGCCAAAACCTAGAGAAATAAATCAACCCCCATTAAATAAAGAAGCAAAAAACAAGGGGCGTTATAAACCCCAACAAATCGAACAAAAAAATTCTAATTCAAGGAAAAAAGTTGAGGCTCCACAAAGAGAAGAAGAAGAAAAAAACATTAAGCCTTTATCAAAACCTCAGTTAATAAATCCACCACAACCAAAGCCACCTGTTAATAAAACCTCTATTGACCAATCAAATCATCAAAGAATAACTCACATTAATGATAGAAAAAACCCCGAATCAATCCAAAGGAAAGTAACTCCGCAACAAAATAAGGGGAGGTTAGATCAAAAGTTTAAAGGGCAAAATGGTGCGCCTGGTCTATCAAATAAAAAAAATCATCCTCCAGAACTTGTTGGTGCTCCAATCAGGAGAGAACAACCTGGCAATAAAAAAGGACAAATCACAAATATAAATAAAAAACCTGGTAGCCCTAATAGACCTGGTGTCCCCATTAGACAAGGTAATTCTCAAGGTAGACCTGGTGCTCCTAATAGACCTGGTGCTCCTAATAGGCCTGGTGCGCCAATAAGGCAAGGCAATTCCC